>JABLTO010084966.1_pt1 | contig 42424 bp, 35 predicted proteins | sample 7160091 | NCBI WGS metagenome assembly JABLTO01 (sample SAMN14651225, study PRJNA627086) | human gut metagenome | isolation source: feces | host: Homo sapiens
CGGGACGGACAACGGCTTGACCGTTGACCGGGCGCAGCAGTTGGGCGAGGGATTTTGTAAAACACACTTCCCCGGACACCAAGCCATAGTCTGCACCCATCCGGACGGACACAACCACAGCGGAAATATCCATGTGCATATCGTCATTAACAGTCTGCGGATTGAGGAAGTGCCGCTGTTGCCCTACATGGACAGACCAGCGGACACCCGCGCCGGGTGTAAACACCGCTGCACAGACGCAGCTATGGAATATCTGAAAGCGGAAGTCATGGAGATTTGCCACCGGGAAAACCTCTATCAGATTGACCTACTCAATGGCAGCAAAAACAGAGTGACGGAGCGTGAATACTGGGCGCAGCGGAAAGGGCAAGCCAAGCTGGACAAGCAGGCCGCAGCCCTGCCAGCCGGGGAGCAGCCGCCCAAGCCCACCAAGTTTGAAACGGACAAGGAAAAGTTGCGGCAGACTATCCGAGCCGCCCTGTCCTCTGCCACCAGCTATGACGAGTTTTCCGCTTTGCTTCTGCGGCAAGGCGTGACCGTCAAGGAGAGCCGGGGGCGATTGTCCTACCTTGCGCCGGAACGCACCAAGCCCATCACCGCCCGGAAGCTGGGGGACGATTTTGACCGCGCCGCTGTCCTTGCCCTTTTGGAGCAGAATGCTCACAGAGCCGCCGAAAAAGCCGCAGCCATACCCGAATACCCACGCACTATCCGGGAGCGATTACAGCAGGGAAAAACAGCGAAAACCGCCCCGAAACAGGACGGCATACAGCGCATGGTTGACCGGGAAGCCAAGCGAGCCGAGGGGAAAGGCGTGGGCTATGACCGCTGGGCGGCAGTCCACAACCTCAAACAGATGGCGGCTACCGTTGCCGCCTATGAGCAGTACGGCTTTACTTCCCCGGAGCAGCTTGACGCAGCCATTACCGCCGCCTATGCGGATCTCCAGGACAGCACCGCCGGACTGAAAACTGTTGAAGCGGCGTTGCAGGGCAAAAAGGAATTGCAGGGCTATGTGCTGCAATTCGCCAAGACCAAAGATGTGCGGGACGGACTGAAAGCGCAGAAATCGGACAAAGCAAAAGCCGCCTACCGCCAGAAGCACGAAAGCGACTTTATCATAGCGGACGCAGCCGCCCGGTATTTCCGGGAGCATGGCATAAAGAAGCTGCCAACCTACAAAGCCCTGCAAGCCGAGATTGAGCAGCTTACCGCCCAGAAGAACGCCCGGTACAACGATTACCGGGAGAAAAAGGAGCGTGTGCGGGAGTTGCAGACGGTCAAGGGCAATATCGACCAGATACTACGGGGCGCACCGAGCCAGCAGAAAAGGCACGAACATGACCGTTAAACACCGCCCCGAAATGATACCGAAACCATACAGAAACAAGGGTATGCCCTGCACCCTATCCGCAATACCACCCGACTTTGAAACGAGGCTTACAGGGCAGAAAATCCCCGAAAATGACACCGAGAAGATACAGATTTACCGCCGATACCGCCACACCCGGCGAAACGGCAGAAAGGAGCGTCACCCATGCCACGAATGAGCAAGAAGCGGCGGCTTGAATGGTCTTTCTTCCTCAACCACCGCAACCGTATCACCTACAACGACCTATGCCGGGGCTGTACCCACGACTGCAAGCAGAGTTTCCGGGCTATCGTGGTACTCTGCCCCCGGTATTACTCCAAACGCTGGAAAAAGGAGGACACCGCCAATGGCAGATAACCGCAAATATTACTACCTCAAGCTGAAAGAGAACTATTTTGACGAGGACGCTATCGTGCTGCTGGAAAGTATGCAGGACGGTATCTTGTACTCCAATATCCTCTTGAAGCTGTACTTAAAATCGCTGAAGAACGGCGGGAAGTTGCAGCTTGACGAGAATATCCCCTATACGGCGCAGATGATTGCCACCATCACCCGGCAGCAAGTCGGCACAGTAGAACGGGCTTTACAGATTTTCCTAAAGTTGGGGCTTGTCGAGCCGCTGCAAAACGGCGCACTCTACATGAGCAACATTGAACTGCTGATCGGGCAGTCCTCAACCGAGGGGGAGCGCAAGCGCAGGGCGCGTCTGGAACTGCAAAAAGCCCTGCCAAAGCATGGTGCGGACAAATGTCCACCATATCAAGCGGACATTTGTCCACCAGAGATAGAGATAGAGAAAGAGATAGATATAGAGTTAGAGAAAGAGAGAGAGGGAGATACGGGACACCCCGCCCCCCCCGCTTACGGCAGATACAACAATGTGTTTCTGTCAGATACGGAATTATCCGAACTGCAAGAGGAACTGCCCGGCAAATGGGAGTTTTATATTGACCGTCTTTCCGGCTATATCGCGTCTACCGGGAAGAAATACCGCAACCACGCCGCCACTATCCGCAGATGGGCGGCAGACGATACCGCAAAGGCAGCCCCGAAGCAGGGCATACCCGATTACACCTACAAGGAGGGACAGAGTTTATGACAGACGATTTTGCAAAGGTTTTAGATACCATGACCGCAGCAGCTACCGAGCCGGAGGACTATGCCGGGGAGGACGGGCTTTTATACTGCGGCAAGTGCCGGACACCGAAAGAAGCGTTTTTCCCGGCAGATAAAGCCGCCCTGTTCGGGCGCGACCGCCACCCGGCAGAATGTGACTGCCAGCGGGCGCGGCGCATGGAGCGTGAAGCCGCCGAGCATCGCAGGAAACACCTTGACACCGTAGAGGACTTGAAACGCCGGGGCTTTACCGACCCAAAAATGAGGGAATGGACTTTTGCCAATGACAACGGCAAATGCCCGCAGATGGACAAGGCGCGGAACTATGTGGAGCGTTGGGAGCAGATGAAAGCCGGGAATTATGGTCTGCTCTTGTGGGGCAAGGTAGGCACAGGGAAAAGCTATTTTGCCGGGTGTATCGCCAACGCCCTTATGGAGCAGGAAATCCCCGTCCGCATGACAAACTTTGCCCTTATCCTCAATGACCTTGCCGCCAGCTTCGAGGGGCGTAACGAGTACATTGACCGCCTTTGCCGCTACCCCCTGCTTATCATTGACGATTTTGGAATGGAACGGGGGACGGAGTACGGATTAGAGCAAGTCTACAATGTGATTGACAGCAGATACCGCAGCGGCAAGCCGCTGATCGTCACCACCAACCACACGCCGGATATGCTGGAAAACCCGCAGGACACCGCCCACGCCCGTATCTATGACCGACTGATAGAAATGTGTTCCCCTATCTGCTTCACAAGCAAGAACTTCCGCAGGGAAACCGCGCAAGCCAAGCTGGAACGACTGAAAGAATTATTGAAGTGAAAGGAGTTGCCTATGCCCGATAAGAAACAGACCAGCCCCACCACAGACCGCCGCCCGGATTGCGTGACGGAAACCCGCATGGGGAACTCCGTCCTCATTGTGTCCGGCTTTTTCAAGAAAGACACCACCGCCACCGCAGCCGACAAGATGATGAAAGTGCTGGAAGCGGAAACCGCAGCAGCACCAAAGCCGCCCTACACCGCATGAGCCGGGGCATGAAGAAAGCGGTCATGCCGGGGAGCATGACCGCTGGATAGCAATACAGCCGGTTTATATCTGTTTGCTATAAATGAAACATTTTAAGGGGACTTTTCCTTTTGGCATTTCCAGAACAATGTCCTGTTCTTCGATACGCTGAAATCCTCTGTGTTCGTAGAACTGATATGTGCAGGCATCATCTGTATGCAGATAAATTGTTTTACCGGGTATTTTTTCTTCCAGCGCATGGAGCAAGGCAGAGCCGACCCCTTTTATTTGTATGTCCGGGTCAGCAGCTAAAAAAATAATTTCCCCATCCGGTTTGTTGTGCTGCAAATAATGACCTAACTGGGCTTTTACAGTGTCCTCATACAATCCAGCCCCACCCTTAAAAAATGCCTTTTGAATGATGTCCACAAATTTCACATATAGCCGTTCTGTCCATACGCAGTGTGCCTTTTCCTCACCGTATATTTCAGCAAGCAGGACACCGACAAAAACATTGTCCACATAGGCAGCCAATATTTGTGTAGCCCTGTTCATTTCCAGATACCAAAAATATCTGCCGTATGCTTCAAGTAGAAATTTGTTGTTCAAATACCAATCAAAGTGCATACCTTTTATGGCAAATTGAACTGCTGCTCTATAATCACTCTTATGTATGTTTTTTATTTCGATTTTCAATGTTATCACCTATGGATTTTATACTTATTCTTTCCGTTTGCCGCTGGATAAGAGTATAGCACAGAACTATGAACTTTTCTACCGCTTGTGTGACATGACAAGCCTTTTTTCAAAAATCGTCACTTTGATGGGCGATAAAGAAGCAGAAACCACTATACAGACAGCCGCCCCGTATGGTATAATCTTCTTACGGAATAGCGGGGCGGCTGTCGGAAATGGAGGAAACCATGATTAGACAGACCACCCAATTAGCACCCGTTACCGCCCTTTACGCAAGATTGAGTAAAGATGATGAATTGCAGGGCGAGAGCAATTCCATATCCAACCAAAAGCGCATTTTGGAAACCTATGCCCGTGACAATGGATTTTTGAACTACCGTTTTTTCGTTGACGACGGATGGAGTGGGGCGAATTTCCAAAGACCGGGCTTTATGGAAATGATGGATTGCGTGGAGAATGGCGAGGTAAAATGCGTCATTACCAAAGACCTGTCCAGAATGGGCAGGAACTATCTGCAAGTCGGAATGTTTACGGAGATCACTTTCCCCAAGAAAGGCGTCCGCTTTATCGCCATCAATGACGGAGTGGACAGCGCACAGGGCGACAACGACCTAACGCCGCTGAAAAATCTTTTTAACGAATGGATGGTGAGAGATACGAGCAGGAAAATCAAGGCAGTTTTCAGAAGCAAGGGATTAAGCGGCAAGCCCATTACCAGCCAGCCCGTCTATGGCTACCTCAAAGGCGAGGACGGACGCTTTATCATTGACGAGGAAGCCGCCCCGGTAGTCAAGCAGATTTTCAGCTTGTGCCTTGCCGGGAATGGCCCGACCAAAATCGCCCGTATGCTCACCGAGCAGGAAATCCCCACGCCGGGGACGCTGGAATACCGCAGGACGGGCAGCACCCGCCGCTACTACCCCGATTACCCGTACAGATGGGCGACAAATACCGTTGTCCATATCCTTGAACGCAAGGAGTATCTGGGGCATACGGTGAACTTCAAGACCGAGAAAATCTCCTACAAGGTGAAGTCCAGCGTAGAAAACCCGGAGGAAAAGCAAGCGGTATTTAAGAATACCCATGAGCCGATTATCGACCTTGCCACATGGGAGCGTGTGCAGGAGTTACGCAAGCAGCGCAAACGCCCCAACCGCTATGATGAAGTGGGCTTGTTCTCCGGCTTGCTGTTCTGCGCCGACTGCGGCAGCGTCCTCTACCAGCAGAGGTATGAGAACAAGACAAGGCGGCAGGATTGCTACATCTGCGGCAGCTACAAGAAGCGTGTCAAGGACTGTACGGCGCACTTTATCCGCACCGACCTTTTGACAGCGGGAGTGACCGCCAACCTGCGGAAAGTGACCGACTATGCGGCAAGGCACGAAAAGCAGTTTATGAAGCTGCTGATCGAACAGAACGAGGACGGCGGCAAACGCCGGAACGCAGCCAAGCGCAAGGAACTTGACGCAGCCGAGAAGCGCATAGCCGAGTTGTCCGCTATCTTCAAGCGGCTTTATGAGGACAGCGTGACCGGGCGCATTTCTGATGAACGGTTTGCGGAGTTGTCGGCAGACTATGAAGCCGAGCAGCGGCAGCTTAAAGAGAGAGCCGCCGAACTGCAAGGGGAACTTGCAAAGGCGCAGGAAGCCACGGTAAACGCCGAGAAGTTTATGAACATTGTCCGCAAGTACACCAGCTTCGAGGAACTTACCCCTACCCTGCTTCGGGAGTTTATCGAGAAAATCATAGTGCATGAGTGCAGCTATGACGAGAACAAAAACCGCAGGCAGGAAATTGAAATCTACTACTCTTTTGTCGGCAAGGTGGACTTGCCCGAATAATGCCCGACCTGTCCGGCACAATGCGAAAGTGCCGGATGGGAACGGCAAAAAATTTTACACTTCTATTGCTTCTTTATCTCACACAATCAAAGTCACAGGGCATGAAACAGCTTATGGCTGGTTTGGCATTGATTCTGCTGGGCATCGTCATGATTCCGGTTCTGGTCGGCATGATGAACATTACCACCGGTTAATTTTACTGTGATGGTAAATCACTCAAAGGAGGAACAGAGCATGAAAATAATGTCCTCTGTTCCTTTTTTGGCATTATGAAAAATTATTCAAAAAAGGAGGGATTTCATGGGCGTTGTTTCTGATTTTGTGGATGGCATTGAAAGTGCTGTCAAGGACTTTCTAAACGATGCTGTCACACAAACATTGAAAACAACATTCGAGCTGCTCCAAGGCGGATTGGATACCAGTAAAGCAGATGGCATTGGCGGAATGTTTCAGCAATTTCTTAGTGTTCATCCTGCAACCTTTACGGGCGGCGGAAGCACTGGTGCAACTGCTATCTGGACAACAATTGAAAAGGTTTGCAATGATGCAGTAGTACCTGTTGCTGGCATGGTATTTGCAATTGTCGTCATAAATGACTTAATGCAAATGGTCATGAACAACAATAACTTCAAGGACATAGATGACAGTATTTTTGTTCGCTGGATATTGAAAGTAGTTTGCGGAGTGCTTTTAATCTCTAACACATACTATATCGCCTCCGGCTTTTTTGCATTTGGTACAAAAGCGACCGCAACAGCTATGACAACACTACTCGGCACAAATGCTTTTAGCGGCAATATCTCAGTTGCATCTGATTACGGTATCGGAATGCTCATTGTCCTACTGTTATTGTCGCTGATTATCTTAGTAGGCGTCTTTGTTATGCTTGCAGTCATTGTAGTTGTACTAGCATCACGTATGATAGAAATTTTTATGTACCTCGGAATTTCCCCTCTCCCAATGGCTACGATGATGGGAGGACAATGGTCAGAAGTAGGAAAGAACTGGTTTCGAGGACTTGTTGCACTGGCTTTTCAGGGCTTATTCATTATCCTTGCCTTAGGGATATTCTCCACAATGTTTACGAATGCCCTTGCAAAGTTATCTTCCGGAGGCTCTGCAATCATGCAGATGGCAATCTTATTGGGGTATACCCTCGCTTTGATCTTTACCATTCTGCGGTCTGGTGCAATATCCAAATCTGTTTTTAACGCTCATTAACTTTTATCTTTTCCCTACTGTGACTGTAGAGAAAGTGATGTGCAAAAAGGAGGTGACAACTTGGCACAATATGTTCCCATTCCCAAAGACTTATCTGAAATCAAGCAAAAGTTCATTGCCGGACTTACAAAACGACAATCTATTTGCTTTGGAATTGGCTTTGCAATCGGAATTCCTGCTTTTTTTCTTGTGCGATCATTTGTAGGGTTGGGCGGCGGTATTGTTACTGGCGGCATTCTTGCCTCACCTGCTATTTTCTGTGGACTATACAGCAAAAACGGACTGCATCTGGAACAGCAAGTGAAATTGACACTTGACTTCTTTCGCAGCCCCAGAAAACGAACCTATCAATCTGAAAATGTTTACCAACAAATCAAAGATGCAATAGAATATCAGCACTTACGCACAGTTTTGCGATATAACACGTATGAAATTCCAAAAAGAAAGGGAGGCAATCACCGTGCAAAAAAACAAAAAGCAGATAAAGAACTCCAAAGCACCAACGCATAAAGCCGTTCCGGCAACGCCGTTGACAAAACAAGAGAGAAAAGCAATAGAAGCCAGAATGGCAAAATTGAAAAGCAGCAAGAAAAGCAGTACACAAAAGACAATTCCTTATCTGGAAATGTTTCAGGACGGTACTTGCCAGATAACAAATTCCACTTACTCGAAAACCATACAGTTTTTTGACATCAATTATCGACTTGCTACTTTTGACGAAAAGAATTTTATCTTCTCCAAGTATTGTGATCTCTTAAATTATTTCGATAACACTGTAAAATTCCAATTGACATTTGAAAATCAAAACACTGATGTCGATGAACTTCTGAAAATGTTGGAAATTCCGGAACAAACTGACGACTTCAACGATATTCGGCAAGAATACTCCGCTATGTTGAAAAGCCAATTGATTTCCGGTTCAAACGGTCGTGTGCTTCGAAAGTTTTTGACATTTACAGTAGAAGCTAGCTCGCTGCACAACGCCCGTTTGAAATTGGACAGTATTGCAGCAGAGGTACAAAACATTCTGCGTTCCATGGGCGTTGCAAGTACAATTTTAGATGGCAAAGAACGATTAGAAGTGCTCTACCGTTCATTGAATCCGTTTTCAGATGACCCCTTCCTTTTCGATTGGAAATATCGAATTAAGTCTGGTGCATCTACCAAGGATTTTATTGCACCTACCAGTCTTAGGTTTGTAAAATCAAATTTTGAAATCGGAGAAAATGGATTTGGTTCAGTTTATTCTATCAACTTGCTTGCCGGAGAACTGTCTGATGAGGTTTTATATGACTATCTTTCCAATGACGATCTGATATGCGTCAATCTCCATGTAGAGCCTTACGATCAAATTGCAGCATTGAAATTTATCAAAGGCAAGCTTTCCGACGTGGAAAAGATGAAAATTGACGAACAGAAAAAAGCAACGCAATCTGGATATGATCCGAATATCCTGCCGCCGTCTGTTAAGCTTTATATCGATCAGCTGGAAAAAATGCTGGACGACTTAAATAGCAAGAATGAACGTCTGTTCCACATCACTTTAACCATTCGGGCATATGCAGAATCCAAAAAGAAAATGAAACTTCAACAGGATTTGCTAAAACGAATTACGCAGAAAAACAGCTGCAAATTGTTTTCATTGGACTATGAGCAAGAACAAGGTCTTTGCTCCAGTTTGCCGTTGGGTTATAACAATGTCAAAGTGAATCGTGTATTGACAACTTCGGCTATTGCTGTATTTGTGCCATTCACGACACAGGAGTTGTTTCAGGGTACTGACGCTTCATATTATGGCTTAAATTCACTTTCGCAGAATATGATTATGGGAAATCGAAAATTACTGAAAAATCCAAATGGATTGATTCTTGGAACGCCGGGTTCTGGTAAGTCTTTTTCTGTAAAACGTGAGATTTTAGATACATTCCTAAAAACAACAGACGACATTATCATCTGTGACCCAGAAGCCGAATATTACCCTCTGGTACAAGCTCTTGACGGACAGCTGATTAAAATTTCTACAAGTTCTCAACAGCACATCAATCCTATGGATATTGTCTGGGACAATGAAGAAGACGACGAAAATCCAATTGCAGTAAAATCCGACTTTTTGATTTCTCTTATGGAATTGATTGTTGGCGGCAAATATGGACTAACCGCAGAAGAACGTTCTATTGTCGATCAATGTGTGAGAAATATCTATAACCACTTTCTTTCTCATAATCCTTCTAAGGAAACCATGCCGATTTTAGAAGATCTTCTCAAAGAACTGCGTGAAAATGGCGGAGATATTGCAAAGCGTGTTGCAAATTCGCTAGAGATGTACGTTACGGGATCACAAAACGTGTTTAACCACCGTACAACTGTGGACTTAAATAACCGCATCATTTGTTTTGACATTAAGCAGCTCGGCAATCAGCTAAGAAAAGTCGGTATGCTGATTGTACAAGATCAAGTATGGAACAGAGTTTCCTTGAACCGTGGAAACAAATCAACTCGATATTACATCGATGAATTTCACTTGCTCTTGAAAGAAGAACAAACTGCAAAATATTCTGTAGAAATGTGGAAACGTTTCCGAAAATGGGGCGGTATTCCTACAGGCATTACACAGAATATCAAGGACTTGCTGCAATCACAGGAAATTGAAAATATTTTCGATAACAGTGACTTCATTTATATGTTGAATCAGGCTGCCGGCGACAGAGATATTCTTGCAGAAAAGCTGCATATCTCTGACCAGCAGTTAAAATATGTTACAAATGCCGGACGTGGACAGGGACTTATTTTCTTTGGGGATACAATCCTACCCTTCGTAGACAGATTCCCAAGAGATACAAAGATGTATCAGCTTATGACAACAGATCCAGCCGATCTTGCAAACAAAGTTTCATAACTCAATTTAGTGTCAAAGGTGGTGAAAAAAATGAGAATGCACAAACGTAGGCAAGTAGGATTTCAATCTGGGAGAGATTTTCAGCTACAGGAAAAAAAGCACGTCCATGTTCATTTTTCTCAGCAAGTGGACGACTCCGGAAAGCTAAAAACAGGTGTACAAATTACACGCCAGCAAAATCAAGAAATTGGGAAATATCACGGCGTTTTTCATCGTGCTGCTTCTATACAGCATCACATCACCGGAGATGTTCCTAAGATTTTCCCTGACAATACCGTTGTATCTGCTGCAAAGAATGCCATGAAATTTACAGGACATACTGTTCTAGCAGCGGAAAATGCTGTGATTCGTCGAAAAGACCCAGCTCATGCAGATAATCGGCATTGGCATTTGCAATTTCAACGTATGCAAGATTCTACTGGAAATCAGCATACACAAGTTCATTTCATCCGAAAAGAAAATGAAAACCTCGGAAACACACATGGCTTATTCCATCGTGCAGCTTCCTTGCAGCATCGTATTACCGGAGATACTCCTAAGATCTTCTCTGATAGTGCTGCTGTATCTGCTGCGAAGAATGCCATGAAGTTTACAGGACACACCATTCTGGCAGCTGAAAATGCTGTACTGCGACGTACTAGACCAGAATACGCTGATAACCGACATTGGCATCTGCAATTTCAACGCAATGCAGACAGCAGCGGAAAATTGCATACACAGGCGAGGTTTGTTCGTATAGAAAATCCTACAGTCGGTGAATATCACGGTGTATTACATCGCATTAACTCTATGCATCACCGTATCACTGGTGATACGCCAACGATACTGCCTGATTCAGTTGCCTTTCAAACTGCAAAAAAAGCACTTCGATTTACAGGACATACAGCATTAGCTGTAGAAAACGCTTTTATACGGCGTTTTGATGCTGGTCATGCTGATAATCGACATTGGCAATTGCAATTGAAACGAACACAAGATCAAAATGGTGGATTTCACACTAAAATGCACTTTGTGCGTACAGATGTTCCGCAATTGCAAAAAAGTCGTGGTGTGATACATAAAGCAGTCTCATTCCGTCACCGTATTTCCGGTGATATTCCATCTCTGACTAAACATCTGCAATCTCAACAACCAAAGACAAAGAAAGCTATTGTTGCAAAGGCAGCTGCACAAGGTGCGTGGGCAGATGTAAAATTAACTGCAAAAGCAGGAATAAATACTGCATTAGCCGCTGAAACCACAGCCTTAACAATCAAAGATATTGGCTGGTGTGAAGTCAAGCGTAAAATCGCTTATAAATATCAACATGACGTTTCCAATGTAGATGATGCAAATCACGGTCTTCTTGCCAGCGGCAAAATTGTAAAGGATGCAGTTGTTGGATTCCAGCGATTTCAGCGGCAAAAAGTTACTCTAAAGCAAGAACGTCAACGACTTGTACAGAAAAAGCAGCATACAATGCTGCTTGCGGAAAAAACAAATCAAAGCTTACAAAAGAGTGTTCATCGCCAAATAGAAAAGAAAGCTGAATTTATCAGCCGGAAAAAAGATTTCCGCATATCCAAAAAGAATGGCACAGTTACGCCGCTTCAAAAAACTGCATTAAAAAGGCGAAAACAAGTCTATCGTTTTGAGAAAAAGAAGTATCAGAAATTCAAGCGTACTACTTACAGGATTCAGAAAAAAGAAACCAAGGCTTATTTCCTGCAAAAGAAGATCGTAAAATTCAGCAAGCCTAAACCGCTTATTTTTATGCCGATTAGCTATGCTGGAGCCCGTGCCAAATCTAGCAGCTGGCAAAAAGCTGTCAGTGCAGATGCTGACAATGATTTTATGCGATTAGCAGATGCCGGTGTTCGCACGGCAAGACGCTTTCAAAAATCACCCGCCCAAAAGACAAAAAAGGCACAGAAAAATCAAAAATCCCTACAGAAAAAATCCAGTCAAACGCAAGTCAAGTTAAAGCAGCAGGAAAGCAAATTAAAGCAATCCAGCAGCAAACAGCAGCAAAGAAAAAAGAAAGCGAACCACAAGAAAAGAACAAAAAAGAAAAGTAGTTTAAAAGAACGTTTTCGTCGTGGATTCCATAAGGGAATTGAAGAAGCCGCCAAAAAATTTATGATTCCTGCTTTACCTGTTTTATTCGGTGGTCTCATCTTTCTGGTTATTCTTGTACTGATTTTTGGTGTCTTTGCAAATTCCGGCTTTATTATGGGTACATATGCCGCTTTGGACGATTCTCTCTCCAAATCAGAAATGGTATACACCAATTTTGCAAATAACATGAATAAAAAGGTGCTTGCTGTTGGAAATGAATCTCTATGGAAAATAGGATTAAATCAACTGGGTGTTTCTTTGGAAATCACAGAGAATTATGATGACACTCCTACTGAATTCATCTTTGGACAATCCGCTGTATTTCCTGACACTCCGGCATATGATTTCAATCCCAATCAGTTGTGGAGTTTTCTCTGTGCTTATTATTATGACTTTGACGCATCAGAGAAAGCAAAAGATAACGAAGAAGATTTTGATGTACCTTACTGGGAATATGACTCCGACACTTACAAAATTATAAAAAAGCTATTTGAGTTGGAGTACACTTTTGATTACCGGTACGATAACGCATCCAGCTGGAGTGAATTAGGTACATACACATACGATTGGAAATTCCATTATGTGACTGGAAGTGGAACCGAAAATGGCTATCCTTACATCGATTTCAAAGCCATTCCAAATGACTTAAAAGACTTTGCAAAAGTAAAATCAAACCGCATTTATTACAATGCCGAAAATGGTGAAATTCTAAATGCCAGAAAAAAATACAAAGCAACCGGCTGGTACTTACAAGATCAACGCTACAATGTGATTGATCCTTCCGGAAATGAATTGCCTTCATTCTACACACAAGATACAAACGCATTTCAGTATGATTACTCTTATACCGGTGGATATGGACGCTTCTATACATTTGAAAGATCAACCTATTGGATTCCCAGCAGCAAAAAAACATCTGATCCTGCCTTTTGTCCTACTGTTGCCCCCTATGACGTTGCCTTCTTCAAATTAAATAACAGTACAGATGTGTCTATCAAAAATGGTTTTTCTGGCTATTTGGGCTATAAAAGTGCTATGGAAAATAAGAATCTAATTACAGATGACTGGAATCGTCATTACGCCTATAATTCTTGGGCAAAATTGAATGCAGAAGCTGGTGGCTTTTTGGGATATGGTTTCTGTACCTATTATCAAAAATACGAGTGGGTAAAAAATTGCACACTGTACTATACAGTGCATCAAAATTACACATTTGACGAAGCGATCAGAAAAATTCTAAGCGAGCAATCAGATGCCGCAGATCGAATTGCTTATTATGAACTTCTTTGTGGCTCCGGTAGTACTGGTTCTACTACCAATCTATTGGGCAATCATCAAACATTTCCATCCCCTGTAGATGGTGGCATTGTTGATTTAATTAGCGGCAATTGGATTTACAATGGCTATGGATATGATATGCACGGTTGGAATCAGGAACACTGCTCTATCAATCAGCATAACGGATTAGATATTATTCGCAATTCCGGAAGCAACGTATACGCCATGGTATCTGGAAAAATTACAGATTATGACCCTGATACGCATTCTCTTACCATTGTTTCTTCTAAAAAGGTAGACCTGTGGTACGATAAAGAGCGAAAAGTAAAAATCCTATACAGCAACGTCAAACTAAAAAGTGGCTTGAATAATGGGGACGTTTTAAGTGCCGGAGAAAAAATAGGCACTTCTACCAGCGACCGAAACTGCGTTACTACCAAAAATGAAAAAGCAGTCTACGACTATGTTCACGTTCAAGTATACATTAGCTATGACTGGAACAGCTATGAAATGGCTGACCCAAGACTCCTTATCAATTATTAAAACGGAAAGGCAATTTGATATGAAAGAAACTACAAAAAGGAAATTGAAGCGGCTGCATCAAAAACTGAATGAGCTGGAAGAACGCATGAAAAAAGATGCAATTGATAAACGAGCTATTCAGAAGCAGATTCAAGACATTGAAAGCACTGAAATTTTTAATATGATTCGAAAGGGTGGATTATCCTTAGAAGTTGTTTGTGATGATCTGGAACTAGGAAAGAAGTTGCGTGAATCCGGCATAACAGCATCAGAAATTGCAGAAATGATTACATCGGAATCAAATGCAGAAACAACCGCTATGAAAGAAACAAGCACAACCCAAAATGAGAAAGAGAGGAATTTCGAATGAAAAGAAAATGGATTGCAGCACTTGCTGCACTGACAATGGCATTGCCTTTTCCCATGAGCATTTCTGCTTCTGCGGTAAATGAGGATATTCCTGCACAAACTGATGAAAGCATGATGGGACAAGAAGAAAGCAGCAATACCGATGCAGCACAAGAATCTGCGGATCAAATTCTGGGAGAAATTCTTGACTCCAACACAGCAACCGGAAATGCAGATGGCAACTCTGATTCGTCTCAGATTGATTATGAAAATGATCCCTACTATGATACCGAAGGAAATGCATCACTGATCGAGAATCAGAAGATTATCTATGATTCTGATGAGATGCAGTTTATCTCTGTAACCACAAAAAATGGAAATGTATTCTACATCTTGATCGACTATACCGCTGCAAAGGAAAACGGCGGTGAAAATGTTGTTTATTTTCTGAACAAGGTAGATGATTATGATTTATATACTCTGCTGAACGATGGAAATAATTCAGATAATTCGGTAGAGGACTACGAAAAACAGAACGGCACTGCATTTGGCAAGACCACATCTTCTATTGATGAATCCGAAAATGCAGTAGAAACAACTACTTCCACCGCTGCTGCTTCGTCAAGTTCGAAATCAGGAAACAAAAATATGATGATTATTCTTTGCGTGGTAGTTGTTATCGGTGCTGGTGCTGCAATTTTCTTCTTTAAGTTCAAAAAGAAAAAGTCTACCGTTCCAAATGATGATCTGGACTTTGATGAGTACGATGAAGATGAGGATGGTGACGAATAAGCTATGAAAAAAGTTATTGTAGGTGGAATGATTGCAGTTGCAGTAATGGGTGTACTCTTTGCTCTCTCCATCAAGGGAGAAATTGATGCCCAGAAACATCCTGTATACATCAATGAAGCACGATTTCAGAACAGCCGCAATCAGAAAAAAGCGTGAAAGGAGGAATTGCTATGCAGCTGGTGATTGCAGAAAAGCCCAGTGTAGGACGATCAGTCGCTTCTGTAATAGGAGCAACTGAAAAGAAAGATGGCTATTTGGAAGGAAACGGGTATATTGTTACATGGTGCATTGGTCATCTGGTACAACTTGCAAGCCCAGATAAGTACGATTCCAAATACGGTACTAAAATTTCAGAATGGAGTTTTTCAACGCTCCCGATTCTTCCTGAACACTGGAAATTTGTTGTTTCCTCAACAACAAAACAACAGTTTCAAGTAATTCAGGAACTCATGCAGGATTCTCGTGTAGATGAAATCATTTGTGCTACAGATGCCGGACGAGAAGGTGAATGCATTTTCCGCTATGTTTATGAAAAAATCGGCTGCACAAAACCTTGTAAACGCCTTTGGATTTCTTCAATGGAGGATAAAGCAATCCGTGAGGGATTTTCAAATCTTCGTCCTGACAGTGACTATGACAACTTATATGCAGCTGGACTTTGTCGGGCAAAGGCAGACTGGCTTGTTGGATTAAATAGCACACGTCTTTTTACTTGCCGTTATGGAACATTGCTTTCGATTGGGCGAGTACAAACGCCTACGCTTGCTATGATCGTACAACGTGACTATGATGTAAAACATTTCGTTAAACAGAAATTCTTTACTGTAGAGTTGGACTGCGGCACATTTGTTGCATCGTCAGAACGAATTGACGAAGAAGAATCAGCAAAAAACATTGCAGAATCTTGCAGTGGAAAAACAGCTACAATTTCAGAAATCAAAAAAGAAATCAAAACTGTAAATCCGCCGAAACTTTACGATCTAACCACGTTGCAACGTGAAGCAAATCGTCAGTACGGCTATACAGCACAACAAGCCTTAGACTATACGCAGTCTTTATATGAACAGAAGTTGGTTACCTACCCTCGAACCGATAGCCAGTATCTAACGGAAGATATGGAACAAACCGCAGCTGATCTGATACAAACGATTTGCAATACCATATCATGCTGTCAGGGATTATCTATTCCAGAACCAAATGTAAAACGCTGCATCAATAATTCTAAAGTCTCAGATCACCATGCAATTATTCCAACAGCAGAAATTGCACATAAAAAATTAGCAGATCTTCCTGATGGCGAAAGAAATATTCTCAACCTGATTGCAGCAAAATTGATTCTTGCAACAGCTGATCCACATCGGTATGAAGCAACTAAAGTTTCAGTTATCTGTGAAAACCACAATTTTTCTGCAACCGGCAAAGCAATTTTAAATGCTGGCTGGAAAGCCTTTGAAATTGCAATAAAAGAAATGCTGAAAAGCAATGAGGACACTGTAAAATCTGGAGATGAAAAAACACTGCCGCCTCTCGAAAAAGGACAGGTATTTGAAAATGTAACTTCTTCTGTTATAGAGCATTATACCAGTCCTCCAAAGCCATATACAGAAGATACACTGCTAAAAGCAATGGAAACCGCAGGAAATCATAATTATGATGAAAATGCTGATGTAGAGAAAAAAGGACTTGGTACTCCTGCCACTCGTGCTGCAATTTTGGAAACGCTGGTAAAACGAGCATACATTGAGCGAAAGAAGAAACAGATCTTCCCAACTGCAAAGGGCATTAGTTTAATCGCAGTCGTTCCAGATGAGGTAAAATCTGCACAGCTGACCGCAGACTGGGAAACTCAGCTGCAAGAGATAGAACGTGGTCAATGCAATCCAGATGATTTTATGCATGAAATCGTCTCATTTGTAAGTGACATTTCTGGAAAATACAACGAAAAAGCTGAAAATGCTGCTTTTCAGGCACAGCGAACAGTGATTGGAAAATGCCCAAAGTGCGGAAAGAATGTTGTCGAATGGAAAAAGTCTTTTTCTTGTGAGAATGATAAAGAAAAATGCGGATTTATCATATGGAAGTCCATCTGCAACAAAATCATTTCTGCAACACAAGCAAAAAAATTACTTGAAAAAGGGAAAACCGATCTAATCAAAGGATTTAAAAGCAAAGCCGGCAACGAATTTGATGCCTATCTCATCTTAAAAGATGACAAAACCACCGGTTTTGAATTTCCTCCACGAAAGAAGTAATTCTATGTTTGAAAAATTTGTAGGCACTTACATTTCCGCACTTCTCGTCACTTCATCTGTTTCACCATCTACAGAACCAGTGACAATACAGCCACATCCAGACACGTCCATTCATTGCGTTTCTGATTTGCAAGTTTCTCCAGTTTCCGTTTCATGCTTAAAAGTGACATGGACAGCAGAGCAGAACCGTGATTATACGGTTACCTGTACCATTTTAGATTCTGACATCGCATACGTTGATAATATGTGCTTTGTTTTTAAATCGAATTCTCTCTGCTATATTACTGGATTACGGGAAGGGACTTCCTATTCAATTGATGTGATTCCAATTGCTAAAGAAGGAGAAACATCGGAAATGCAATCCACTTGTGCATATGCCAAAACGGAACAAGTAGAAGTGATTGAAAATTTCCCGTATGAAGATGGTTGGACAAATTGCTTTGCATACGAAAATGCTGCTGGATTAACTAGGAATCCTTCTTGGTCTGCAATACGGGGATGTATTCCTGACCCGATTACAGACACTGGAATTATGCGTGATGAATACGGAGATTACTGTGTTGCAATGGGCACAAAATACGGATATTGCAACGACAGATTTCTGATCACTCTGGAAAATGGGATTCAATTTACCGTTAAAATTTGCGATAGCAAGGGGGATGTTCCCTATCATCATTTTTGTGGTACAGGAAAATGTGTTATAGAATTTATTCATGGCAACGGACAACTTCCAAATTGTGTTGCTTTTACCGGAAACTACGGCTGCTTTTCTTGGAATGGTCTTGACTTTGATAACATTCAATCTATACAAAAAATCAACTACGGCAATCCCATTAGCTATTGATGAAAGGAGCGACATATGACTACTGTCGGCAATATCGACTATAAAAAAATCGAAAATCGTCAATTTGTCACTGTCGATACAGACAAAGCCGCTGACATTATTTCTGAATTGACGCAAAAGCAAGTGCCTTTTTCGGGAAGATATGATGATTCTCGATTGACATTACATTTTTCCCAAAAGGACTGGGACATTGTACAAAATGCTCTTTCTGGAGCTGCACGTCCGCATGAAAACGATACTTCAAAAGCCCAGCAAGAATTAGATGACTTGCAGCAACAATTAAAAAGGGCTTTGGAACGTCAAAAAGAATTGGAAGAACAGGCTGCAAAAGTGCAGCAAAGTCAAGACAAGGCAGAATACACCGAACCAAGCGTATTTTCAGGGCAACCACAACCTGAACAACTTCTCCCGATCTTACAAGCAAAAGCAATCCAACACACTGAAAAATTAGACGCACTTTCCGAAAAAAGGACTGCATTAGAGAATAAAATTCAAACCAATCAAGGCAAAATCGATAGATTTTCAGATAAGGTACAACGACTTATTGATACCAATCAAATGCTCCACAGTTTATTTCAAAATGCGAAAGTTCCCGGCATCAAAACTATGGCAGAAGCTGCGATTCATCGCAACGAACAAAAGATTATAAAAATTCAAGAAAAACGAATTCCGAAACTACAAACCAAAATACAAGAGCAATCTAAAAAGATTGAGAAGATCGACAGGAAAAGCGACATTACCCAATGTAAACTTGACAGATGCCGTTGTATTAACCAAATTATCAAGAGTTTCGGTATCTCTGACAATGCTGATAGACGACAAGCCTTTTCGCAAGCAATGGATGGGCTACATCAAACCACAATACAGCGATTATCCTATAAATTAGATTCTTGTCAGCAGAAGATCTCTCTACTGTCTCAAAAATACATGGCAACAGACAGTGCGGCTGATAAATTGAAAATCCATCAAAAAATCAATACTCTAAAAGATCGAAAACAAAAAATCACTGCAAAGCTGGACAAACTTCACAGTGTGACATTACCTTATGCCAAACAATCCAGTACTACCATTGACCATGTTATTTCAGGAACTGAACAGCAATTAAAAGAAGCTGCGGAGACTGGTAAAATAAACATGCCCGTATTTGCAGAAAAAATATGCGTAGATAATGCTGATCTTCTGCCTGAAATAGCTCTTTCTGTACCCATAGAAAAGCCCGATCAGTCTCTTATCCCTGAAATTGCAGATCTTCTAAATATGTCTGTGTCTGAAGTGGAAAGCAAACCATTGGATATTCAGGCAATGTTAAAAGACACATATACTGCTAATTACTTTTCCGATCCCTCTACTTTACAAGAAACGCTTACTTACATTATCAATCCCAATTATGAAACAAACCGTGATTTGCAAGAGCATCAAGAAAAAGATAAAATGTCTCCTGCTGTTGCTGCCAAAGAAGCGGATTCTGATTACAGAAAGCATGAACATTCACAGGAAATGCCTCTCGGAAAAACAGCTGCAACTGCAAGTAGTGTTGCTCAAAGCCACCTTCGTTCTGTAGAAGAATTGACAGAAACCAATGCAAATATGATCGATGGAATCCTCAACAATGAAAAACCAGAACCAGAGCCTGAAAAACCTCAAAAAGCAGAATTTTCTTTTTCCAGAAACAGCATGAAAGCTTTAGCAGCAAAGGTTCATGATATTCCGTCCAATCCCCCTGAAAAGCAGAGAGATGAACTGAAAAAGTAATGGAATTATAAGAGAAAAGGAGAAACGATGAAATACTACGGCAATCAAATCTGGAATGCAGCAACGCCAAGTATTCGAAAAGCTACGCTTTTAATGGACGAAGCTGCCTTTCGTATTTTACAACAGCAGCTAGAACAATATCGATTAAACTATTATGCAGCCGAGAAAAACGGCAAAGTGAAAATGGTCATTAACTATAATGATTCTCACGATATTCAAAAATTAATTGGCAAAAAAACAGCTTCTCAAATTCATTGGTTTCCAAAATCAAGACATTATGCACCACCGGCTTTTAACATTATTGGAAACACCAAGTATCAAGAATTATCTCAAAAGAGTTATATTCGAGGTAACACAGACCTTGTTCTTCAAGTTGCCAAGCAATTAGAAGAACAAGGTATTTCTTTTTCAGGGAGAGTCTACAATCAAAATAGAGCTACCCTCACTGTACAGGATCAGGATCAAGAAAAGGTTCTTCGTTTCTATCATGATACTTCAGAAAAAAGAGCTGCACAGCATCAAGCTGCTGCTGCATTAGAAACTGTTGATATCTCCCTTCCCAATTTACCGCAGCAAACATTTGACGAAATCCTCCCCTATCTAAAACAAACAGATATTTCATTCTCAGCACGTGCGGAAAAAGATCATTGCATTTTTTCCATTTCTCAAAAAGATACCGGTATCTTCTATCAAGCTTTAGTACAAGCAAAATTTCGTTCTGAATTTCATAAAAGTTTAAAAGAACTTGGATTTACAGAACAACAAGATGCATTTTTAGAGCCCTTTTCTGTTTTTCTTGCCACACAGGAAGCATCAGGAAAATTAACATTAGATTATACAGCATATCTCAATCCCAATTACAGCAATCAACAATTACAAATGGTTTGTGACCTTTTTCAAGAGTATCACAAACAATCCATTACAGAACAAATTTCTGCGGACAATCCAGTATTGCAGAAATTACAACAACAGAAATCTCAATTTGACGCAGAAATTACCCTAAACAGCATCATTGGGAACAATCCCTTTCAGCCAGAACAAAAGAATGCTCTAATCGCTGCCATTCAAATCGGCATTCCTCATGAATTATTGAAAAAAATCGATAACACTTATTCAGCAGAAACGATCAATGACTTCATACAAGTATATCAGACCTATGATATGCAAAAAATACAATCTTTTTTGGATTCACATCAGCCTGAAACTGACAATCACTCACAGGGACAGGAAAAAAATTCGCTTACTAAAGCATTTGATGAAATCAAAAAACGATTTGCACAAACTGAACAACAGGCTCTGTTTTTGGATCGCCTTGAAAAATTTGTAGAGAAGAATCATATTACAAATAACATAATTTCTTCTGCTTTTGAAAAATCGCATGGTTTCCGTTCTGCATACGGCAATGAAAAATTACTAAGCAGTCGTATCTTTTTCGGGAGATTGCATCCAGTTTCAGAAGCAATTGAACATGCTGTTTCCAATAAAACAACTGTGATTCAGACCGAACCACAAAAAGCAGAACCAAAACCTACTGCTGAAAAAGAACCATCGTCTGTCACACAGGAAGACTTCGATGTACTTCGCACACTAGAACCTCGAAAAAGTATTTTGAATCTTACCGAGGACGAACTTACTGCAATTCCAACATGGAAAGAGCGATTTCAAAAAGAATTGGCTGAAAAATCCCCTTTTTATCGATTGGAACAAGGAGAATGGAGAGATCAGGAAGCAACACAAATACCAATTCTTTCAATTCCTAGCCACGATGCAGATTTTCAAAGTGTCCGTGCCGATATAAAAAGCAGAAATATCGAACGAGGTTCTTTTACCAATACAGATACCGGCTGGACAATTCAAGTTAGCCGTAATGGATTAGAAGATTCCGTAAAATACGGACACCAACATCATGATAATGCTGTGTATGATATGCTTTACCAACTTCCCAAACTTGTTGAAGAAAGCATTTTCCTTGACAGCACTATTTCAGAAAAAAACAATAAAAATAAAGCAAACAACACAGCCTTTATGCACAAGCTATACGCTGTTTGCAAAATAGATGATCAGCCCTATCTTGCCAAATTAACCATAGAAGAATTTGCAGATGGGCAAAAAGATACATTGAAAAGAATGTATAATGTTCAGGATATAAAAATAGAGCCACTTAGGCTCCTAGAGTTCACTGATAAACAGCTAGCTCGTTCAGTCCTAAATGACTCCACTATTAGTATAGCAGATTTATTTACTGTTGTCAAGGAATTTGACCACGATTTCTACTTAAACCGTACTCCGCAAAAGGCTTCGGAACATACAATTCAAGCCGAGCCTAATATTCCTGTTCCAGATGAAATTACACCGGATTCCTCTATAGAAGAAAGCACGCCTCCGCCTATAGAAAAAAACACAGATTCCATTGAGGAGGATACAGCTAGCCATTCTCAAAAATCAGAAGTAGCTTCATCGCCTGAAAAAGAGAAAAATTTCACTATCACTAATGAATCACTTGGCGAAGGCGGTTTAAAATCAAAATTCAAGAACAATATCACTGCCGTGAAAACCTTAAAAACTCTGGAGCAAGAAAATCGTTCTGCGACAGATGCAGAAAAAGAAATCCTTTCAAAATACGTCGGTTGGGGTGGAATTCCGCAAGCTTTTGATAAGAATAATGAATCTTGGAGTACAGAGTATACACAGCTAAAGGAATTACTTACGCATCAGGAATACAGACAAGCGAATGCTTCTGTTTTGGACGCATTTTATACTTCTCCTGTGGTAATTGATGGCATCTATGAAGCACTTGAAAATTTCGGTTTTCAAGGCGGAAATGTATTGGAACCAGCAATGGGTGTCGGAAACTTCTTCGGACGTATGCCGGAAGAAATGCAAAAAAATTCTCGGCTTTATGGTGTCGAGATCGACAGCATATCCGGCAGAATCGCCCAGAAACTCTACCCCGATGCTGACATTGCAATACAAGGATTTGAAAAAAACAATTTTCAAAATGGATGCTTTGATGTTGCTGTAGGAAATGTCCCCTTTGGAGAGTTGAGTTTCAAAGATGACAAACATGGTACAACAAAACTGCACGACTATTTCTTTTCCGAAACACTGGACAAAGTAAAAGACGGCGGTATTGTGGCATTTGTAACATCAGCTGGAACGCTGGATAAACGTGATGAATCCACCAGAAAGGCATTAGCGGAAAAAGCAGACTTTATTGGAGCAATTCGCTTACCGGGTGGTAAAAATGGGGCATTTAAAAGCAATGCTGGCACAGAAGTCACAACCGATATTATCTTTTTGCAGAAAAACGAGCATAAAGTTCCCGATCCAGAAAAAGAAACTTGGATTTCTATTGGCGAAACGGATGAAAGTTTGCCAATCAATCGATATTTTGCCGAAAATCCTAACATGGTGCTTGGGACTGTTGTAGAAGGAAATAAGCTATATGGCAGCGGAACCATGGTTATAGCTGAAGATGGTGTTGATCTAAAAGAACAGATCTCACAGGCTGTATCACAATTGTCAGCTACAATTTCGGATACAAGAACAAAAGAAGTATATGCAAAATCAGCAGACAGTACTGCTATCGAAATTCCATCTGTTCTTCGAAATTATAGCTTTTTTGCAGATGACAAAAGCGGAGAAATCTACTACAAAAAGCCTGATCAGGCGATTCGCTGGAATGGAAATGATTCTCCTTCCAAAAAGAAACGTATGGAAGCCTTTCTCACGCTTCGAGATGTTACAAGAGGAATTTTGCAGGCACAAGAAGAAAATTGCTCTGACACGGTTCTAACGGCATTACAGGGCAAATTAAATCAGTCTTATGACACGTTCTATGAAAGCTTTGGCTTACTTCACAGTTCCTATAACACATCACAACTTTCAGATGATGTTTCCTTTCCCTTAGTTTGTGCACTAGAGAGCAAATTTGAAAAAGAAAAGCTTATTGCAAAATCAGACCTCTTTACAAAACGCACCATTCAGCCGCCCAAACCAATTGAACACGTTGATACACCGCAAGAAGCTCTTGCATTATCAATGGCTGAAAAAGCGTGTGTTGACTTTGATTATATGCAAAAGCTGACTGACATTCCCAAGGAAGATATTGTATCAGCACTGACGTTAGCAAAAAGCATTTATCCTGTTCCAGAATGCTCTGACGATGAGAAGATCATCTATCAAGAAGCATCTGAATATTTATCTGGTGATATTCGAAAAAAGTTAGATAATGCAATAGAAGCCGCAAAAAGCAATCCACTCTTTGAAGCAAACATTTCTGCATTGCAAGAAGTAATGCCTGAGCCCCTAAAAGCAGGCGATATTGATGTAAAAATCGGTGCTACATGGGTGGATCCCAAATATTATCAGCAATTTCTGTACGAAACACTGCATACGCCGCAATCGCTTCAGGCATCTGAGAGAGATTCGTGGATGAGAAAACTATTTGGAAAGAAATCCATTGCAATAGAATTTGCCGAAAATCAATGGCACATTTCTAATAAAGGGTCTGACCGTTCCGTAAGTGCTACACAAACTTACGGTACATCCAGTAAAAATGCTTATGAAATCATGGAGAACCTCTTAAATCTCCGTGAGACAAAAGTCTACAAGTCGGTGGGATACGGAGAAGAAAAGAAAAGCGTTTTAGATTTAGATGCCACAAGAGCAGCACAACGAAAAGCACAAAAAATAGAAGAATCCTTTGAATCATGGATTTTTCAAGATCCACAACGACGTGCAGATCTAGTAGACACCTACAATCGCAAATTTAATGCAATACGACCGAGAGAATATGACGGTTCTCACTTAACATTTCCGGGCATGAATGCTGGCATTCAGTTACACGGACATCAAAAAAATGCAATTGCCCATGCAATTTACGGCGGAAATACACTTTTTGCACACAGTGTCGGTGCTGGAAAAACCTTTGAAATGATTGCAACGGCAATGGAATCCAAACGTCTAGGCTTATGTAACAAATCACTTTTTGTAGTTCCAAATCATTTAACAGGACAAATCGGCGACGACTTCCTAAAGCTTTATCCCAATGCCAATATTCTCGTGACCACCAAAAAAGATTTTGAGAAAAAGAATCGACAAGAACTTTTTGCAAGAATTGCCTCTGGAAATTTTGATGCAGTTATAATAGGACACTCTCAACTGAAACATATTCCCCTTTCTCAAGAACGCCAAGAAAGACAACTTGAAGAACAAATTCAGGATATTCTCTCCAGCATAGAACAACTGAAACATGAAAATGGTGATAGTTTTCAAGTAAAAGCTATGGAACGCACCAGAAAATCATTGCAAAAACAAATTGAAACGCTAAAAGTAAAAAAACAAGATGATGTTATTCCATTTGAACAGCTGGGCGTAGACCGCATTTTCGTCGATGAAGCCCACGAATTTAAAAATTTATTCTGTGCGACAAAACTTCAAAATGTTGCTGGTATATCAAATTCTGCATCTCAAAAAGCATTAGATCTTTTTCAAAAGTGTCGGTACATGGATGAAAAAACAGGCGGCAGAGGCATTGTTTTTGCAACTGGCACACCTGTATCAAACTCTGTCACTGAACTACATACAATGATGCGTTATCTCCAGTATGATTTTTTGCAGGAAAAAGGACTACATCATTTTGATAGCTGGGTTTCGACTTTCGGCAAGCAAAAAACCGATTGGGAACTTGCTCCGGCAGGAAATAAATTCAAGCAGCGTACCAGAATCGCAAGCTATGCAAATATGCCTGAACTTACTAGTATGTTTAAGCAGTGTGCTGATGTAAAAACAGCGGATATGCTGCACTTAAATGTTCCAGAGTGTGAAATGCACATTGTCAATGTAGAGCCTACAGAACTTCAGCAAAAACTTGTTACAGAGTTGGCTGACAGAGCTGATGATATACAAGGTGGAGCTGTGGATCCGGAAGTAGATAATATGCTTCGCATTACCGGCGATGGAAGAAAAGTTGGTTTAGACCCCCGTTTGATTAATCCTGATTTTGAGGATAATCCTCAAACAAAATTAAATCAGTGCATAGATAATGTATACCGTATTCACCAAGAAACCGCATCAGACAAGCTTACCCAAATCATTTTTTGTGATTTAGGTGTTCCAAGAGGAAAGCCGGCAAAAACAGCAAAATCCCAATCTGATGAAGAAGAAATTATATCTGATTCCTTAGAAGAAAGCGGTGATTTCTGCATCTATGATGACATTAAGAAAAAGCTTATGGAAAGAGGAATTCCAGAAAAGGAAATTGCTTTTATTCACGATGCACCAACGGAAAAAGCAAAATCAGAACTTTTTGAAAAGGTTCGATGCGGCGATGTACGAGTGTTGATTGGTAGTACCGCCAAAATGGGAACTGGTACAAATGTTCAAGATCGCCTTGTTGCACTTCATGATCTTGATATACCATGGCGACCAGCTGATCTGGAGCAACGTCGTGGAAGAATGGTTCGGCAAGGAAATATCAACAAACAAGTACACCTATACCGCTATGTTACCAAGGGAACATTCGATGCCTATAGCTATCAGACGTTGGAGGCAAAACAACGATTTATCAGCCAGATTATCACTTCTAAAACACCAGCTCGTACTTGCGAAGATGTTGACCAACAAGCATTGTCCTACAGTGAAATCAAGGCTCTATGCACTGGTGACGAACGGATCAAGGAACTTATGGTGCTTGAATCCGAAGTCAAAGAATTAAAGTCCATGCAGTCTGAGTATCAAAATGTACACTATGATATGCAAGATAAACTTCAACGCTACCCTCAAACAAAGCAGCAGCTTGAATCTAGTATAGATGCTATGAAAAAAGATTTGGAGCATTGCAAAAGTCTTCCGATTGATGAAAATACACATCTGCCAGCATTCAAAATAACGCTAGACGGAACAACGTATACAGATCGCACCGAAGCTGGAAAAGCATTAGAAAGCGTGTGCTGCAAGCTGATCGGCGAATCTAACAAACCTTTGCCAATTGGCGAATTACATGGTTTTCCAATCACAATACGATTTGCACCAGATCAGAATTGCCTACAGGCAACATTGCAAGGTTCAAAGCCATACACAACAAACTTTTCCGTTTCTTTCCCAACAAATCTAAAGCATCTGGAAAGCCTGTTATTTTCATTAGATCAAAAAATTGCAGCAGCTCAAAACGCTCTAAACCAATTGAATTTAGATGCCAAAGAAGCTGAAAAAATTCTTGCTGAACCGTTTGCATCTGGAGATATTCTTCGAGAAAAGTCGGAACGTTTAACCACACTTCGAGATGATTTGAATCAAGAAGCAATGGAAGCTGCAAAAAGCGGAAATAAACCACAACGAACATTTTATTTTGAAATGGCAAAATTAAAGAAAAATGCAAGAACAATTTCAAAATCCACTTTGGAAAAAGCAGAAGGAAAGAAAAAGGCGGAATTTCTGGAATAATAATCTCAGCATTGCTCGATCGATTTTTTCAAAAAGTTCTTGACAAACGGCATGATTTCGGGTATAATAATAATGAAGATAAGCTTTGACTTATCATATGAAGGCATCACGCCTTTGTAAAAAGCAGTGAGTCCTACTGTGAGTGGAACCGATAAGAGCAGTGAGTCCTACTGTGAGTGGAACCGATAAGAGCGGTGAGTCCTACCGTAAGTGGAAGCGATTAAAAAGGCTGCGGATACGTCCACAGCCTTTTTTATTTATATCAGAAAAGTCTTGACAAATGCTAAGGCTTTGAGTATAATAAAAACGGAGATAAGTTTCGACTTATTGTATGAAGGTTCTTTGCCTTTGTAAAAGTAGTGGACCCTACTATGAGTGGGAGTTTTAAAAGCGGTGGACCCTACTGCAAGTGGGAGTTTTAAAAGCAGTGGACCCTACTGTGAGTGGGAGTTTTAAAAATCAAAGCTGCGATAATATTCTTATCGCAGCTTTTTCATTAGAAATAAAAAGGAGAAAAAATGGAACAAAAACGACTACGGCTATACAAATTAGATATGAAATACATCCGTGATCTCGCTAAAAAAGATGATAATGTTCATTCCGTTTCACCACAAGTCGGAAAAGATAATCGTCCATTTGTGGGAATTATCATTGTATGCGACAATAAGAAATACTGCATACCTCTGAGTTCACCAAAGCCAAAACATCAAAAAATGAAAAATGACATAGATTTTATGAAAATAAATGTTGATGGAAAATTACTAGGCGTCCTTAACCTCAATAACATGATTCCAGTTGATGAAAGATTTCTTAAGCCTGTTGAGCTACGCATTACCCGACAAGATTCTCCAGAAAGTACCCATTATAAAAAAATGGCAGTAAAACAGCTGAACTGGTGTCAGCAAAATCAAGATTTAATTGTTGCAAAAGCAAATAAACTGTATCATCTAGTTACCGATACGCCGGATAAAATGCGTATGGTCACTAAACGTTGCTGTGATTTCAAAAAGCTTGAAGCTGTTCTGGAGAAGAAATTGCTCTCTCATCAAGAGCAACATGAACAGCCTTCAAAGCCGTCTTCTTTTACATTTTCTAGCAAGCAGAGAAAACAAGTTCAGTCTGCTGTGCAGCAGAAAGAATCAGATAAACCTCACACTCAGGATAAGAAAAGAAAACCATCACTATGACGTTAAAAGTTCAATTCAAAGCCGAGCCATAAAAAACAATTCCAATCAACTCACTCAAGGATATACTAACTTAAAAATTTAATCTATAAACAAATATGGAGTACATTCTTCAATTAATTAGAAGACCATGTACTCCATTTTTATTTGAGAAAGTATTATCAATTACGCTTAATAGAATTATCTATTTCGTATTTTTTTCACAAACACCGATATCCAATATCGCTTGTTTAGCTAATGTGTATAAAGTGCTGTTTTTAAAATTGATGGTTTAAACAATTTTGCATATACTCATTTAATTCAAATCATCTAAGAATTACAGTGAATCATAATTCCTATTGTCATTGTGTTATCACGTTTTCCTTGTTGCTTATTGGATTACCCTCAGTTTTTGATGCAGTAATATGTTTTTGATTTTCACCAAAAAATGCACATTGCCAATCCATGTAATTACAAAGATTTTCCCAAGTAACATTTGCTTCGGAAAGGGCGGCAGGATACAAGTAAATTGTCATTTTCTTTGATACAAACTCGTCCTGAGATTTAGAGGCAAAAGAAAAAAGTGTTTCGTGTACAACATCTTCAAGAGTTCCATCTTTTAGCCCCGCTCTACCAGTCCCAATTACTGGTATTGCAATAGGTTCTGTATGTCCTTCTCTTGCAAGAAAATCCCAAAGTCCAACCAAAGCCTTCGTCACATTTTCCATAGTTACATTTTGTGGCTTACCTGTTTTGCTTACATCCGCTACGGCAAGAAAATAGAAATGCTGTCCTTTTATTGTAACTTTTGCCACTGTTCCAATATCGTATCGATTACAATTCGTTTTTTTTCTATCACTTAATTTTTCGTATTGACTGGGAAAATACTCGTCAAGAGATCTTTTGATTGCTGCATCTAACTCAGAAAAATCTGTACCATAATGCTTTCTTTGAAATTGACCTTGTATGCTTTTTATACTTATAAAGTCTCCGCTCATTGTAGTGTCAAATGTGGTGTTGGTAGGAATAACTACTGCAGAATCCTTCAATGTAAGTATGTCGCCTATGCAAAAAGACAGGAGCGTATCTTTTGATCCCAAGTAAGCAGAATGAGATAACGGCTCCTTATGTAAAAGGATTGCAATGAGCACAACGACCAATAGAAATGACTTTAAATGATTTCTAAAAAAAATCATCAATATGGTACTATCAAATAAAGCTTGTTCAATTTCACACAAAGAATAGTATCCACCTAATATTGCAAACATCTTCGATAAAAAATCTATCGGCTTCCGTTTTAACGGAATTATAATACTATTATTAATCTTAAATGCCAAGTTCTTCATAAACACTATCATCGTAGTAATATGCTCCTGTTTTGCCTTCTCTATGGAATTGCTCAAATGTGAATGGCCAATTTTCTAAAGCATATTGAAGTATTTTTGAATTAAAACTAATGTGAATAGCTAACGAATCTCTTATTAATGCAGGACAATACTCCCGATCTAAACTTCGCTTTCCATTTAGATTGACAACAATACAGGGAATTTCTCTTTTAATTGCTTGTTCAATTTCCCATCTTACATACTTATACAAGTATTTTGTATGTTCCCCCACTAGGAGCACAAACACTTTCGTGTTTCTAAATCGTTCTTGAAGACCAACCTTGATGGAAGCTTCGCTTTTATCATAGATATTGTTTATGTCATGAGCATCATAAAAGTTAAAAGATGAATGATCGTTCTGTTTCCACGCTTTCATCAAATAATAATATCGAAGATCATTATCTGCGTCCATAGAAACATATACCTTATTTCTGTATGCCATTTTGATTTTCCTTTCTTATTCAATGAATTAAATTTGCTTTTTTGAAGCTGAAAAAATTCTCATGAAACAAAGTGAGGAAATATCAGTAATATTGTTATTGATAGTTCAACTTCAGAAAACACAAACTTATTTTATTTTATTATAGCAGATAACACACCCAAAAGTCAAGTGTTACTCAAACATAAATCACAGCCGGATACATTAGTTCTTCTGCTCGTGCCTTAAAATTTTCCAGCAATCCAGCTTTCTTCAAAAAATCTCCATTGGCTGTTGTCAACAGAAACTCTGAATCCGTTTGTTCCCACAAAATTATTTGATCCCATACTACCTTTACTGCTTTTTGCTGAATTCTCATCAGATGCAGATATAATGTTCCATCATTCAGCATTTGTTCTAACTGCTCTGGACGTTCGTCCATTAAAAAGCCAAGCCGTTTTGCTGCATAGTTTCCTTCAAAGTCCAGCTCTCGATATTGTTTCCGTTTCGGACTGTAGTACAGTAACTTAAAATCACGATTTATCCCCGGATATTCTTCCAAACGCCATTTGGGAACATACCGTTCTGTTTCTGTATCATATACCATTGTTATAGAATCCACTGTCAATCATCCTTCCTGTTTTTCTGCAATAATTCGCATCAATTCCTGCCGTAGCATTTCTTCTGTTGTTTCCGGCAAATCACTTGCAAACTCATATGCTCCGATCAGCTGCTCTATACAAGCCTCTCCACACCGTTTCAGCTCGTCTTTTGGAATACCTGTCAGATTAGACACACACCCCAACAAATAGGCGTTGTAGCCATTCTCAATGATTTTGTGCAATCGGTGATACTCCTTAAATTCCAATGCAAACACCAATTCTACATGACATTCTTCAGACAGTTTTGATAGAGTGCTCACGTCCCAACCAGTCATTTGCGAAACAAGCTGCATATCGTCTAACTTCATTTTCGCTGCTCCTATACTTACGATTTTTTCTTATTTTTCCAATAGTAGAATGCAGCACCACCAGCTCCGCCAACAATAACAGCTACAGCTGCTACAACAAAACGCATAGATGTGCCGTTTGCAGTTGTTTCCTCTGCCGACTCTGTTGTTGCATCAGTAGTATTTTCAGAAAGATTATCTTCACTATAATATCCATCACCACTTGGATTTACATGATCTACAGTTGCATTATCATCATCACCATGATATGTTTTATTTTTTTCTGTATCATTAGAAGATCCTGTTCTACTGGAAAAACTATCTGCTGCACTCTCCTGTCCGAGATTGTCCTCTTCCTCTGAATCACCGTCCAACATCATAATATCTTCGTTTTCATCGTAGATGCCATAGTCTTCCGGAGACATATTTTCATACGGTTCATTCAAATATGTAAACTGATACAATTTGTCATAGCTTTCTGTCATGTTTCCGGCTGCATCACAAAGCTGCCACGTGTCACCAGCATCTACAAATGTGTATGTTCCGGTATCTCGTACCAGTTCCCATACACCGTTTTCCTCATCAGCATCTTCATTGGCATAGGGTCCGGTATATTCCAACCAATCCAACCAAGCTTCATGAAAGTCATCCATTTTTCTATCTGATGTAATGTCAACATCGTCCAAAAAGTTACTGTATGAAGGTCCGTGATCATTATAATATTCCATAAATTCGTCCATTTTAGAATATTGATATGCTACCATTGGATAATTCTCAATACCACCCAGCTTCATAGATGGAGAAGTGAAGTTTTCCCAACTATACTCCAACAAAGCAACCTTTAACGTCTGCCGATCAGCTTCTGCATTTACTGTAAGCTGCATCGATGCGATTGCACATACACTGCTGAAAATTACAGCCCATTTTCTTATTTTCATATACTTTTTACTCCTTTTTGTTTCAATTTACTTGTTTCTACTCGCATTATACCAGAATATCAATTAAAATTCAATCCTATTCTGCTTGATTCCAAAAATAATATTAAACTCTTTGTTTGCTTTCGTCGATGTTTGTCGAAAAATAGAAAGCCAGTGCCTTAGAAATCACATCTTCGATTTCCTCCGTTGCTGTTCCCTCCGGAAAATACCGGCTATAAGTCTTATAAGAGACACGCACGGCTTTTCGTTTGGGAGCATTGTATGTGTTAAAATGAGGTGAGCCAAAAAAAGAAGAAATTCCAGCCGAGATATGGTATAATGAATTTACCACAAAACAAAACACCAACTCGGAGGAATTTCTAATGAATATTATAGCACAAGAAGCAAAGAAACGTCAAGCGGTAGTAAAGCTTGCAAATAGAAAAGGAAAAAGTTATGCAAGCCGAAAATATGGAGTAAGCTTGTCAAGCGTAAAACGATGGTGCAAAAGGTATGATGGCACATGGCAGTCACTTGCGGAGAAATCACACAGACCACACAGTCATCCAAAACGCCATACAGCAAGCGAGGAACAGCTGATATTAAAATGCTTTCAAGAGAAATTTCTGAGATATGGCTGGGATGGTGTGTATGATGAAGCAATCAAAAAGGGATACACACGCAGTTTCAGCGGCATGGTATATGCAGCGAAGCGAATGGGATTAGGGGGAAGAGCCACAGATAAAAAGCCGCCCAGAAAGCATGACCGACGTTATCCTGAGCTTCTTGTTCCGGGGAAAAAGGTTCAGATAGATGTAAAAGAAGTACCATATCATTGCCTTAGGGGTGCATTAAAGCGTGATGGAAAGCATCTGTATCAATGGACAGCGATAGATGAATGTACAAGAATACGCTTCATATACGGCTTTGAAGAGCATACGCCCGAAAATACAGTAAAGTTCTTCAAAATGCTTCAAAAGGTATTTCCGTTTAAAATACAGACGATTCAAACAGACAATGGAACAGAGTTTACTTACAAATACATAAGTGATACCGAAGAATGTCCATTTGACAAAGCATTAAAAGAAGCGGGAATAGAGCATAAGCTTATTCCACCAAGAACGCCTTGGCATAATGGCAAGGTTGAACGAAGTCACAGAAATGATCAGAGATATTTTTATGATTGGGAGCATTTTAGAAGTCTTGAGGAATTTAATGATAAACTGCATAAACATCTTTTATGGAGTAATAGAAAATCCATGAGAACACTTGGAAGAAAAAGTCCTGTTCAGCTTTTGAAAGAGAAGCTGAAGGCGTGATCGCCGTTTTATGAAATCCTTTTTCATTCCGCTACGCTCCACTTCAAAGAATTTCATAAAACATTGTACCTTATCTCTGGCATCTTTTCATCCAATGGGTCACATCTATTGACAACGCAGACGCACGGCTTTTCGTTTGGGAGCATCAGACATACCACTCACGATTTCATGTACTTTTTCTTTTGTGAGTGTTCCTGCTGCGTTCCGAAGTTGTTTTGCAATCTTCATATCAATTTTGAAATTCTTCGCTTGTTCAAAAACAATACGCTGTTCTTCTTCTGACAAGAAGGAAAGTTCTACACCACTTCTAACGGCAAGCACTTTACTATCGATCCATTCTTTTAGATCATCATTCAACTTATTGATTCTGATTAGTTGTACAACGAATGTTCTGCAAAGTCCGTAGTCAGATGCAATGTTCTTTGCCGTATCGACCCCTTCATTTGACTTTTGACGCAATGCGTCAAAAGTTGCGACAGACTCACCATTTAGAATTTTCAGCTCTTTAATAATATCATTTCGCTTCCCTTGGGAAAACATTTCATGATGCCGTTGTGCAATTACAGCAGCTTGCTCACTGACTTTCAGATTATTGAAACCACGCTGTATGATGTTGCTCTCAATCACATACATCTCAGCTTCTTCCGCCGTCAGTCCTGTCTTCACAATTGCCGGAACTGTAGCTTTTCCAATGCTTTTCGCACAATTCCAACGATTATGCCCGATCAATATCTCATATTTCTGTACTGATGTTGACAACGGCTGTACGATTAGCGGAGTTAAAATCCCGTTTTGACGAATGCTTTCCTCCATATCCTCCTTTCGTTCTCCGGTATAAAGTTGGAATTTATGATTGTGATAGGGAATCAAGTTTTCAACGGGAATCTGTTGAATCTTATTTTCACTTCCTTCTTCAAAAGTTCCAAGCATCGTTTGCAAATCAAACGCAGCTGTCATCACCCACACCTCCCTCTATGCAATTCCAATAAGAATCCGCAGAATCAAATCCCCAAATAGCATAATCGCAAGTGTTGATCTCTTTCCATAAGGATTCACTTGTATTCGGAAATTGCTCCATCCAATCACAAAGCAGCCAGTCTTTCACATCAACATAGTCAAAACGTTCTAAATCAATACCATTACCACCTCGAAAAGCCGCATCTTGCACGTTTTGCATCACGAACAACATTTGCTCTAATGCCTTTGCATATCGCTGTTCTTCTGATACTTCTGGATTCTGATGAAAAGCAGACATACAACGAAGCATTTTTTTCAAATCTTCAAATCTCATATTCTTTCTCCTTGTAATAGTTTCTTTTGATGACATCTTGCGTTCTGTGGCTTTTATTCCATACCAGAAATCATAAATCTAACGCTTTTCTCATAAATGTCACCAAGAACAATCAGATCAGAAAAATTGAATGGATAATCTCTAAGTGCATCTTTATGTTTCTTATCACTTAATATAAAATCAGCCTTGCAGCATAGAAACTCATCGGGAATTTGCTCGCCAGAACAAATTCCTAAGTTATGTAAAACAATTCTGCTAAGCTGCATCTGCATATTAGCGATAATCGGATTATTATTTACATTATCAAAGATCGCAAGCAGCTTATCCCAACCACGTTCACTTATATTTGCAGTTGTTCTACATGATTGCCTTTCAACAAACTTTTTCTCATATCCACAAAGGAAAAGAATGCTGCAATTGGCGAATACGGCTATCTCATTCAGATATTCATCCTTTAAGGGGCTACCTACCTCTAAGGAAATAGTTCTTGCTGAAGTCAACTCATTTCCCCACAACTCCTGACTTACCACAGCACCTACACCATTATCACTATGTTCTTCTCCCAAAAGAAACCCAACTGTACACTCAAGCTTTTGAGAAATTTGAATGAGCACTGCATAACTAGGATTCCCACCATGTTTCCAGTTGGTCACATTACTTTTACTCAATCCCAGATCTGCAACTAGAGAACTGGGCGAATATCCTTTTTCTTTGCAGCGTGTTTTGAACGCATTATAATCCACAAATCTCACTCCTCATTTTCTGAAAACCGGTATCTCCAAAAGTCATACATATTTCTTGTAATCTTATGAAATCGAATTTCTTCCTGCTTTTCCCACCACAATTTCAATAAACTCTGTAGTTCATTATCTTCAAACTGTAAAAGAAACTTCCCGTCTTCCTTTTTAATCTTTATCCCATGAATGTCTTCCAATGCAAACAGCAGCTGCATGGTGTCGGCTATATCTGAAACACAAAAAGCTTGTAATGAAACCTGCAAAACACTTGCAAGTTTCTTTTTCAATTGCATATTGGGATTTCTGGATCCCTGTTCATACTGTGCCACTCGCACACCGGCAGTATTTTCACCAAATTCAATCGCCATACCTAATTCAGCTTGTGTCAAGCCTTGCATTTGGCGAATTTTACGAATACGGTTTCCAAGTACATTTTTTCCACTATGCCTTTGTAAGTTTAATGCAGCCTTTTCTACATTCTCATCTTCATGAAGATAGTAATATCTCATCCACTGCTCTATTCCCGGATACATTTTTTCTATGACAGTAAAAAGAAAACAATCCATTTCTTCAATGTTTTGAATATCCTGATATTTTTTTGTTTTCCCCTCATTCCATTCATGCCAAATCAAATTCAATTCATCTGCGAGTGGAACCAGCAGATGCTGATTTACTGCATATAAAATCTCATTGTACATTTCGCTATAAGTCATAACGGGTTCTTTATCGATCTCCCCCATTTTGCTGAATAAAGGCTGCTCTGCCCATTTCAATTCTCGAATTACATCGATTATGAAACCGCCTATTGCAATCAACTGTTTCCATTCAGGAAGATCTCCATCCAAATACAACTGAATCGACTTCAATTTTCTGACTAGATTCTCATTTTGTCCATTCTTGTTGATGTATTCCTTCGTAAATTCCATGTTTTCTCCTACCTATAAATCAAATCTCTGATGGTGCTACCCTGTGCAGCAATTTCATTCTCTCCTTTTTGATTTCACTGATTGTGAGATCTGCTTTTATCAGTAAATCCATACAAGCCCACAACAGCCGTTTGGTATCAAAATCTTGTTCGCATTCAAAAGTATACGCACTGATCATGCCGTCTTTATCCAATTCCATATGAATGCCCTCTACAAGCTGCTGGACAAAAATCTGTATCTCATTTTCATAGCTATTTCGCAAAAAGCATCTCTGAAAACAATCTTCGTCTGTTTCTGAAAAGGCAGATGTCCGAAGAAATCCAAATGCCAAATCATTGTTGCTATCTTTTAGATACCATTTCTCGCCATTCTTCTTTTCGTCATAAGTCTTAATTCTGATTTGTTTCATCATCTGCCCCCCCTAATTCCCTGTAAGTCATCATACTGTATGATCTCCTCTGCAAGAGCAGCATATTCTGCTCCCAACTTTGTACGTACAGCAATCATGTTTCCAGCAACTGCCGCTTTTGCAGCTTCCACACTGTTGTGAATAACAGTATGAAACAATACATCCTCGTATTGCTGTCCCATTTGCCACATAACTTCTCGACTGATCGTTGTCCGGTCATTTACCATCGTCGGCAAAATCCCTCTCATACGCAGCGTAGGATTTACCATAGAGCGAATTTGCTGATAGAGGTTCATAAGAGAACGCAATCCGTCCATTGCAAATTTTTGTGACTGCACAGGAACAATCATTTCATCAGCTGCAACCAATGCATTGATAAGAAGAATCCCCAAAGAGGGAAGACAATCCACCAACACATAATCGTACTTCTCTACCACCTCCGGCAAAAGAATACGCTTTAAGACGCTTTCTCGTGCAAAAGCCGGTATCATTCTCATTTCAGCACTTGCAAGATTTATATCAGAAGGAATATAGTCGATGTGATATTTCACATTGCAATAGATGCCTTGCTGCACCTGTAGAGGCGTCACCATACTTTGTTCGATTACTTCAAGAATCAAATCTGTAATCATCACATCGCCAATTTCAAATCCAAGATAAGCTGTCAAATTTGCCTGTGGATCTAAGTCTACCAACAGTACCTCTTTCTTTTTGGCTGCCAATGCTGCCGCAAGGTTAAACGTCGTAGTTGTTTTTCCTACACCGCCCTTCTGATTACAAATCGCAATTATCTTTCCCATAAATACACACTCCTTTTAGTTCACCATGTTCCGAAGCATTTGAATCTGCATTCGCAGCTCTGTTACTTCATCCTGCAAGTTTTCAGCTGTCTTCTTGGCTTGCTCCAACTCACGCCGTTTTTTGTCACGATACCTTTTCGAACGAATCCGACTATTTTGACGATCAGTCAGTTTTTTACACTCTGAACAGTACTGCTTCGAAATCAACGCAAAATAATCTGTATCATAGACATTTCCGATCTCTTTGCCGCAAATTTTACAGCGTTTTAATTCTAACATTGCAAACTCCTTTCTGTTTCCGTTGCATCACGCAAACATTCTAAAAACGATTGCGTTCGTCACGGATACATCTGTTTCAGTTCGTCACGAAATCATTCCAAAAGCCTTTTCATTCGTCACGCAAACGTTTTTTTCTCCCCGTTTGTGTGACGAACAGTCCGATTTAGCCGCTTTTCAAAAGTCTCCGAAGGAGAGTTCTTTGACGAGTTCGCTCATGCATTAAAAATTGAATCAATTCGCCGCAAGTAGTGTTCTCGGAAAAATCTCCATCTAACCATAATTCCAACTCTTTTTCTTCACCATTACAATCAAACCATTGCAATGTCAGCACACCCTCACGATTTCCTCGACGATACATCTGCATATCCGTAATCATATCTTCCAAACTTTGAATATCCTCATTAACCATAGACATCTGTTCTACTCTTTTTTGTGCTGCAACATAATCAAAGTATCCGAATTCCGAATCACGCTCTTCCGATAAAAGTCGATGTGCCAATTGGCGTAACAATCCCATTTTCTCACCTCATGTAAAAATCAGTTTCTACTAAAACGGAACTTCTTCGTCTGAAAGAATTTCTTCAAACTCGGATAAATCAAGATCTGAACTCCAACCATTTTCCTCTGGGTGTTCTGCCGTATCCTGTATTGCAGAATGCTCCGTTTCTTTCATGTACTGCTTTGATTTTTCTCCTGTAAAATAGATATTTTCCGCCAGCACTTCCATCGTAAAACATCGCTTTCCGTCTTTTTCATATGATCTTGTCCGAAGCATTCCTTCCAGTGCAATCATACTGCCCTTTCTGAACCACTCCCACAAAAACTTCGCCCTATTGTTCCATGCCACACAGCGGATAAAATCAACCTGTTCTTTCTTTTTTCGCTCACAGGCGATTACTACATTACAAACACATTTCTGCGTTTCCGCATCGATCATATGCAGTTCTGGATCAGCGGTCAAACGTCCCATTAACACAACATGATTTAGCATTTACTATCATACCTTTCTACTCATATCTACTCATAAATTTCAACTTCAGTTACCCAACTCAACAACTGGATCCCATCCTCTGTTAATGAATACTGTTGGGTGTCGTTTGCTGTCATCAATCCCAGATACAAAAGTTCCTGTAAAGCAACTACATTACTTTCATCTCTACAGATGCAATTTTGATGAATCTGAAAAGACTTGTACTTCCACCCACGCAAACGGGTTCCATTAAAAGAAATTGTACGTTTCATCAACTCGATCTGTTCGAATGTGATATTGCAATAATCCCGATACCGCATAAACTTTCTCCAACCCCTCTTTAATACAATTCATCATCTTTCTTCTGCTGATTCTCCTGCACTTGCTGCTGACTGTGAAGATATTCCTCAATAGTAGTACGTGCATAATCCAATTCTTTTAACTCGGCTACTACTTGACGAAATACTCCATTTTGAACATTTCTCTGTTCTATCAGCTTATCTCGCTCCTGTGAAAGCCGTTCCAAACTTGGAATCTTCCGGTCTGGGAATCGTTCCAAAAGAGCCGATTTAGCATCTGAAAACTGTTGCAGCTCTTGCTTGTGCTCCTTTTCATACTTTTTTCGGAATGTAGCACTCTGATACGCATCATAAAACGGCTTGTACTTTTTGTATTTCTTCACAAGCTTTATTGTATCTGTCACAGTTTCAATCTGACGTTGCAGCTTGTTCAGATCTCCTACTAACTGCACACGCTGCCCATATGTCAAAATAGACCGTTGTTCTAATTCTTCTTGAGTTGCAATTCCTTTTTCTGTGAGGTAATTCAGAATCTTAGAAGCCTCTTTCATATTCTGAATTTCAGCCCATCTTGACAATCCCTTTGCCTGTTGAAACTTCTCCGCAGAAGTATCATACAAACGAGTCTTCTGCGTGGACGTTGTTCGTCCAGTTCGCAGTAACTGATAATTGTCAATTCGCTTTCGAATTTGTTTTTCCTCATAATACCAGCCCAGTGTTCGAGAACGACAAAATCGCTTCATACCCTCTAAGCAATATTTCAAAGAAATCACATTCTCCGGACGATAAACTACATTCACATCTTGTTGCTTTAGCTGATAAAGGAAATCATCGAAACCAGTGCAGTTCATGATTGCAGCATCAATCTTATCTTTTAGTTTTGCTTTCCATGAACGGTTCTGTCGAGCCATGTCCCATTCATAATGACTCTTACCTTTTCCTTGTTTCGGATTTTCAATTACATTCAAACCATATTCTCTGCACAAAGCATCACTGATTTCCTGCAATCTTTCCTTTTCGTGCCCACCTCGATTCTCTTGATATTCGAAGCTTCGAAAGGTTTCCATATTGGTATTGCAAAAGATAATATGATTATGAATGTGATCCTTATCAATGTGCGTTGCAAGCACATATTGATAATCATCATGCAAAAAGCTTTTTACAAGTTTTCTGCCAATTTCCATTGCTTCATCAGGTGTGATTTCATCGGGCAAAAAAGATTGTATCATATGCTTGGCAAGCACATCTCCTCGACCAGTTCCCATGCTTCTGGTTTCCATAAAATCTTCTGCAATTAAATTTGCCTGAAATGGTGCACAGCAAAATGTTTCAATCAATCTGCCTTGTTCAGTTTTTTCAGGTTTCATGATGTAGGCAATTGCTTTTGACAGCGTAGAACGGATTGAATGGATTTTAGTGACCGCCATATTTCCTCATACCTTTCTTGCAATTCCACAAAATCCTCCTTGTACAGAATTCCACTTTGATTCACTCGAATTGCAATTTGGTTTACATTGTTCCCGATACGCTGTAAACTTTGCTGCAAGTCTTTCAGCAAAGCCGAATCATAACGAATGATCATTCCCGTAATTGCCATTTTGCGAAGATAATCAGACATCGTAGAGCAACCAGAACATTGCAATTTCTGCATGATGTATGCATATTCTTCTTGCGTAACACGGCACTTAATGCAAACTGTTCGATTTCCAGAAAAATCCGACATGATATATCACCTCCTTTCTTTCAAACAAGGTGTTTTTGGTTTTGGGCTTTTGGAATAAAAGCTGTGATATTCTATTTTTCACGAAGTGCGAAAAATGCAAAAATGGGGTTTTAGGGGTATCCCTTAACAAGCATGATTTTCGAAGAAAATCGCTATTTGTGGCACAAATAGCTTGCTTGCTACTCTGGGGAACGCCCTACGGGTGTTCCAGCCACCCACGGGCTCTGCCCGTTAAGATTAGGGAACCAATCCGCTAAAAAGGATACTCTCTGCCCAGCAAGCAAATTGTTGCGTGACAACAAAAATGCAGATAGAGCACACAACAATATGAGCTGTTTCAGGGAAAAGAAGATTTCCTGATAAAAAGGCTGTTTGTCAAAAATGCACCCTCACTATATATACCGAATCCAACAAGCAAGTTATCGGTACTTTTTTCAGAAAATCTCAAAAATTGTAGAAATACACAAAAAGAATTTTTTAGGATTGTAGATATAGCACAAAACAAAAAAGAGCCATTCTCAAATAAGAATGACTCTTTCAAAAAGATATAGAAAAAAAGAAAATGGACTCCAGAAAAAATCCAGAGTCCATAATCTGTGCGGCAGCGGCATCTTCATTGCATCAGATACCTGTCAATCATTTTGCAGAAAAAAGCAAAAGAACGGATAGAATCCGAGGAAATTGCTGATTCTCCGTCATTTTGGGACAGAAAGGGAGCAATATCAACGCTTTTTCTAAAAAATGTGCCTAATATTCTCAAATATCACAAAGTTTTGCTTGACATCATAACTGAAATGTGATACAATGATAAACAAAAGAGCACCCCCACAGGGTATAGTTGCGTTGACGCACAACTATACCCTTACGCCAGACAGAAGACCTAACCCGTATTCTGTACTGACTTGTGAGAATGCTGTTCATGTATCCGTTTTGTAAGTGGCTGTCCGGTCACTCAAAATGCGATGCTTTGAATAGATTTTTGCGAGCCTGTCCAGAGTACCATTCTGGCAGGCTTGCTCTTTTTTTAAACAATCCCAAACAATCAAACATCTTATATCAGCATTTTTTGCTGACGGTACTTTCTGTGCATTCGTTCAAACCGTTATCATCAAACGAATTGGTTTGGACTCAGCCGCTGCAAAGTAGTGAGGATGTTGCCGTTCGGTGGTATGTGAAGCGTTCTATTCAGACGCTTTACACCATTTTTTATGATACACAGTCTTTCGACTGATTGATTTCAAAAAGAGCATTCAGGCAAATCAACAGCTAAACTTGCACCTCCAGCTGTTTCACTTGCTTGAATGTTCTTTTCATTTTGGTTGCGGGAGCCAGATTTGAACTGACGACCTTCGGGTTATGAG
>JABLTO010061355.1_pt1 | contig 42412 bp, 37 predicted proteins | sample 7160091 | NCBI WGS metagenome assembly JABLTO01 (sample SAMN14651225, study PRJNA627086) | human gut metagenome | isolation source: feces | host: Homo sapiens
CGGGCCCGCCAGCGCCATCCGCGCCATTGCCGCCGGCAAGGTGGCGGCGGCCAACATCGACGAGCACCTGGGCTTCCGGCATGAGATCAAGGTGGAGCTGGACATCCCGGCACCGCGGCTGAACAACCGCGCACCCCACGGACGCATCAACACCACGGAGCGCGAGGCCTGCGAGCGCCGGTGCGACTTTGAGGATATCGAGTGCGGACTCACCGAGGAGGGCGCACGGACCGAGGCGTCCCGCTGCCTGCGGTGCGACCACTACGGCTACGGCATTTTCCGGGGAGGGAGGAACGAAAAATGGTAACTCTGACCATCGACGGGCGGACCGTATCGGTGCCGGAAGGCACCACCATTCTGGAGGCGGCCCAGACCCTGCGGATCAGCATCCCCACCCTGTGCTATCTGAAGGACATCAACGAGATCGGCGCGTGCCGCATCTGCATGGTGGAGGTGGAGGGCTATGCACGGCTGGTGCCCTCCTGCGACAGCGCTGTCAGCGAGGGCATGGTGGTGTACACCAGCTCACCCCGTGTCCGCGAGGCCCGGCGAGTCAATCTGCGGCTGCTGCTGAGCCAGCATGAGACGAAGTGCACCAAGTGCACCCGCAGCGGCAACTGCAAGCTCCAGCAGCTGACCAACGACTATAACCTGCTGGGCGACCACTATATCGACGACCTGAAGAACATCCCCACGGACTACTCCAATCCGGTGGTGCGTATCGAAAACCGCTGCGTGAAGTGTATGCGGTGCATCCAGGTATGCGAAAAGATCCAGGGCATGGGCATCTGGGACCTGATGGGCACCGGTACTCGTACCACCGTGGGTGTGGCCCACACCAGGACCCTGGGTGAGAGCGACTGCACCTTCTGTGGCCAGTGCATCACCCACTGTCCCGTGGGCGGTCTGCAGGAGCACGACGACACCGGCAAGGTGTTCGACGCGCTGGCGAACAAGGACCGGATCACCGTGGTGCAGGTCGCACCGGCGGTGCGGGCGGCCTGGGCAGAGTTTTATCATCTGGACCCCAAGTTTGCCACGGCGGAGCGCATGGTGACGGCGCTGAAGACCATGGGCTTCGACTATGTATTCGACACAGACTTCGCCGCCGACCTGACCATCATGGAGGAGGGCAGTGAGTTCATCGAGCGCTTTACCCACCGGAACAAATATCACTGGCCCATGTTCACCAGCTGCTGTCCCGGCTGGGTGCGGTTCCTGAAGGGACAATTCCCCTCATATACGGAAAACCTGTCCACCGCCAAGAGCCCCCAGCAGATGTTCGGTGCCGTCGCCAAGAGCTACTTTGCCCAGAAGATTGGCGTGGACCCCAAGAAGCTGTTTGTGGTGTCCATCATGCCCTGCACCGCCAAGAAGGCGGAGTGTGCGCTGCCCACCATGAAGGACGAGCAGGGCGACCAGGACGTGGATGTGGTGCTGACCACCCGCGAGATCGTGCGGATGCTGCGGGGCGAACAGATCAATCCCGCGGTGCTGCCAGAAACACCCTTTGACAGTCCGCTGGGCACCGGCACCGGCGCGGCGGTGGTCTTCGGCGCCACCGGCGGCGTGATGGACGCGGCTCTGCGGAGCGCGTACTATCTCATTACCGGCAAGGAACCGAAGCCGGACGCCTTCTCCGCCGTACGCGGTATGGACAGCTGGAAGGAGGCCGTATTCACCATCCCCGGCGCGGGCAACGTCCGCGTGGCAGTGGTCAGCGGACTGGGCAACACCCGTAAGCTGATGCACGCCATCGACGAGGGCGATGTGGATTACGACTTCGTTGAGGTGATGGCTTGTCCCGGCGGGTGCGCCGGCGGCGGCGGGCAGCCCATACACGACGGGCAGGAGCTGGCAGCATATCGCGGCGATATCCTGTGGAGCATCGACAAGAGTGCCAAGGTGCGGTTCTCCCACCGGAACAAGGACGTGCAGGCGCTGTACCGGGAATTCCTGAAAGCTCCGCTGAGCGAAAAGTCTCACCATCTGCTGCACACCGACCACAACGGCTGGAAGATGCCCAACGAAAAGTAAAAGGAAGGCCCTCGCGGGCCTTCCTTTTTATGAAGCGCTTGCAAAAGAGGACCGCCGGCGGCGGTCCTCTTTTTTCTGTATTTTACTCGCCCATGGGCGCGCCGCAGTGGGGGCAGAACTTACTGTCGCTGGCGGCGCCGCAGACGGGGCAGACCTTGAAGGTCACCTCAGACTCGTCCACCGCCGGCTCGTCCTTCCGGGGCTTGCTGGCCTCCAGCTGGGCGATACGCTCCTTGCTGGCGTTGACGGCAGCCACCACGTCCTTGACGGCGTCGGGGACGTCGCTCTGGTGCTCCGCCACGAACCACTCGCCGATGGCGCGGTAGTTCTTCTCCAGCTCGCGCTGCTCGTTCATAATAGCCATATTGGTCTTGGCGGTGTCACTGAGGGTCTGGGCCTTGTCCGCGGCCACTTCGGCCAGGTCCTTGGCCTTGTCCACGGCGATGCCGGCGTACTCCTGCGCCTTCTTGCTGATGTCATTGAGAATACCCATAGATAATAGCTCCTTTCCATATCTCCCGGCTCTCCCGCCGCGTACACACGCGGGACAGTGCACGGCATATATTCCTGTTGACGCCAGTATAGCGCGTTTTTTCAGCGGTTGCAAGCGCTATATGGCGAAATTTACACACTGTTTACTTAATGCTCTATCCAGTCAGCGGCCCGGGAAACAGCCCGTTTCCACAGACGGTAATAGGCATCGCAGTCCGCCTGCGGACGCTCCGGCAGGAACATCCTCTGGCTGCGGCGCAGGGCGGCGATTTCGTCCATATCCCGCCAGAAGCCGCAGCTCAGCCCCGCCAGCGCCGCCGCGCCGAAGGCGGTGGTCTCCACCATCTCCGGCCGATCCACAGGGATACGCAGCAGATCTGCCTGCATTTGCAGCAGCACATCAGAAACACTGGCCCCGCCGTCCGCCCGCAGAAGGGCAATATCGCAGCCGGCATCCTGGCGCATGGCCAGCATCAGGTCTGTGACCTGGGCAGCGATACAGCTGAGCACCGCCCGGGCGATGTGCGCCCGTCCTGTGCCCCGGGTGACGCCCAGAATAGCGCCCCGGGCGTACATATCCCAGTAAGGCGCACCCAGGCCCGTGAAGGCCGGTACCACCACCACGCCGCCGCTGTCCGGCACTGTGGCGGCCAGCACGTCGATCTCCGGTGCCGAGGAAATGATACCCAGCTCATCCCGCAGCCACTGGATGGTGCTGCCGGCGTTGAACACACTGCCTTCCAGGGCATAGGTGGTCTTTCCGTCCACCTGCCAGGCCACGGAGGTCAGCAATCCGGCGCGGGAGCGCACAGGCTTTTCGCCCACGTTCATCAGGGTGAAGCAGCCGGTGCCGTAGGTGTTCTTGGCTTCACCGGGAGCGAAGCAGGTCTGGCCGAACAGGGCGGACTGCTGATCGCCCGCCGCGCCGCAGACCGGGACGCCCGCCAGGGACTCCAGCCCCGGGATACTGGGCTGCACCGTGCCGTAGACGGCGCTGTTGGGCACGGGCTGCGGCAGCATGGCCGTAGGGACCCCCAGAATGCCGCACAGCTCCTCATCCCAGGCCAGGCGGTGGATATCAAAAAGCATGGTGCGGCTGGCGTTGGCGTAGTCGGTGACATGCCGGCCGGTGAGCTTCCAGATCAACCAGCTCTCCACGGTACCGAACAGCACCTCGCCCCGTTCGGCCCGGCGGCGGACGCCGGGCACATTGTCCAGTATCCAGCGGATCTTGCTGCCGGAGAAGTAGGCGTCGATCAGCAGCCCCGTGGCCGAGCGGATGCGCTCCTCCAGCCCCCGGCGCTTCAGCTCCTCACACAGCTCCGCCGTCCGGCGGCACTGCCAGACGATGGCGTTGTACACCGGTTCACCGGTGGCCTTATCCCAGAGGATCGTCGTCTCCCGCTGGTTGGTGACGCCGATCCCCGCCACGCTGCCCTCCGGCAGCCGGGCGATGACCTCCGCCGCGGCGCGGCGCTGGGTGTCCCATATCTCCAGGGGGTCGTGCTCCACCCACCCCGCCTGGGGATAGTGCTGGGGCAGGGACTGCTGGCTTAGGGCGGCGATATTCCCCGACCGGTCAAAGGCGATGGCGCGGGAGCTGGTGGTTCCCTGATCCAGCGCCAATATGTACTGCGACATGGCGAACCCTCTTTTCATTTCCGGATTTTTGTGGTACACTGTATGATGATAAGAATTATACCATGAAAGGAGCGGATACACCATGACAAATTTGAGTGAATTCACGTTTCTGTCCAGTGACGGCAAGACCCAGCTCCACGGGATGCTGTGGGAGCCGGAGGGCGTGGCCGTCCGCGCTGTACTGCAGATCTGTCACGGCGTGGCCGAGCACATCGCCCGGTACGACGGCTTTGCCCGGGCGCTGAACGAACAGGGCATCGTCGTGGCCGGACACGACCACCTGGGCCACGGCAAGTCGCTGCCGGAGGGCGGCACCCCCGTCTATTTCGGCGACGGCAACACCTGGAACACGGTAGTGGATGACATCTACGTGCTGCACCAGCGGCTGAAGCAGCGCTATCCTGATGTGCCGCTGTGCATCATGGGCCACAGCATGGGCTCCTTCCTGACCCGGACATACCTGATCCGCTATCCCGGCACGGTGAAGGCGGCGGTCATCATGGGCACCGGCTGGCAGCCCCGGGCAGCCATCACCGGCGGGCTGGCGCTGGCCAATGACATCGCCGACGTCAGGGGCGAGAACGCCACCAGCGAGCTGGTGACGGAGCTGGCCTTCGGCAGCTACAACAAGCTGTTCGCCCCCAACCGCACGAAGGTGGACTGGCTCTCCGCCGACGAGAGCAACGTGGACGACTACATCGCCGACCCCCTCTGCGGCGCGGACGCCACGGTGGGCCTGTTCCGCCAGATGCTGCACGGCATACGCTTCAACCAGCGGCAGAGCCATCTGCGGCAGATGGACAGGGAAATGCCGGTGCTGTTCGTAGCTGGCGACAAGGACCCGGTGGGCAATTGCGGCAAGGGCGTGCGCCAGACCTATGACGCCTTCCGGGCTGCCGGTATGCGGGCCTGCACACTGAAGCTGTATCCGGGCCTGCGGCATGAGATACTCAACGAAAAGGCATACACTGCGGATATTACGAAGAACATTGAAGCGTGGCTGCTGTCCAGATTGGAAAAGTAAGCCCGTTCGCAGAGAGATAAAGGAGAAACGACTATGACCGAGTGGGAAGCCCTGCGGCAGGAATGTCTGCACTGTCACGCCTGTACACTGGCGGAAACGCGCACCAACGTGGTCTTCGGCGTGGGCCGGGAGGATGCGGAGATCATGATCATCGGCGAAGCCCCCGGCGCTAACGAGGACAAGCAGGGCGAGCCCTTCGTGGGCCGGGGCGGCAAGCTGCTGGACGATATGCTGAAGATGATCGGGCTGGACCGCAGCCGCCTGTATATCACCAACTCCGTTAAGTGCCGCCCGCCGGAGAACCGGGATCCCATGAACACGGAGAAGGACGCCTGCAAGGGCTACCTCCAGCGGCAGCGGGCATTGATGCAGCCCAAGATCATCGTGTGTCTGGGCCGTGTCAGCGCCATGGAGATCATCCGCCCGGACTTTAAGATCAGCCAGGAGCACGGTCAGTTTTTCGAGAAGGACGGCTGCCTGATGATGGCGCTGTATCACCCCGCCGCCCTGCTGCGGGACCCCCGGAAAAAGCCGGAGACCTTCGAGGATCTGAAACGCCTGCAGGCTAAGATCAAGGAGGTCTGCACCCGCACGGAGCTGGATTTTTGAGACATGAGGCAAAGGAAAAGAGCGCCCACAGGGCGCTCTTTTTTATTTACTCTCCTCCTGTTTTGTCCAAGTCAGGGGCACGCGGAGCAACTCCTGCTCCTCCTCCGTCAGCTGGCTGCTGAGCTCACCCTGCGCGTCGGTCCAGGTCATGGTCCCATCGGAAAGGGTATAGCTCAGGCAGTCCGCCGTCTCGGTCAGGTCGGCGGCGGTATCCGCCAGATACAGCTGTCCGCTCTCCGCCCTGCAATAGCCGGTGAGCGCGGCGCTGCGGCCGGTGAGCAGGGAGAGCAGCTCCTCCTCGTCCACCCCGGCGAAAATGGCCGCCACCATATCGTCCATGGTGATGCCGGCCTTCTCCATGGCCGCGTCGTATTCCTCACGGGAGAGGCCCTGCTCCTCCGCGGCGGCATAGACGCTCTCCACCGCCGCCGGGTGCAGCGCCGCGGCATAGGCATCCAGCGCCGTGCGGGCGGCGTCGCTGTCGTAGCGGAGGGTATAGGCGCCGTCCTCGGTCACGGTGAGGACCAGATGCAGCGGCATCTTCGCCGCGCCGTCCGCCGCGGACAGACCCAGCGCCTGCTCCGCCGCCGCGTTCATGCGGTCAGTCACATCGATCGTACACGTCCAGGTGCCCGCCAGCTTCTTTGTCTCGACCCCGCTGCCGCAGGCCGCCAGTGACAGGACCAGCAGGGCCGCCAACAGGACGGTGATAACTCGTTTCATAGCACGCCTCCTATATAGAGCAATATATACGGTATATCACCGGCGATTATACACGATGGGCCGTATATCTGTCAATTCTATTTACAGGGGGCGCGGTTTTTGGTATAGTAAAGGCAAGAAACGGCGGGAAAGGGGCGCGGCGCGATGACATTGCTGCAAATGAGCTACATATTGGAGGTGGACCGCTGCGGGTCCATGAACCGGGCGGCGCGGAACCTGTTTCTGTCTCAGTCGGCCCTGTCGGCGGCCATCGCCGAGGTGGAACGGGAGCTGGGCGTGACCATCTTTCTGCGGACCAACCGGGGCGTGACGCTGACGGAGGAGGGCCGGGAGCTGACGGCGCAGATCGCGCCGCTGGTGGAGCGCAGCCGGAAGCTGGAGCGCTATTACAGCGAGCGCCGGGCTGCCGACCGGGTATCCCTGTCGGTGGCATCACAGCGCTATCCCTTCTGCGCCAAGGCATTCGTGGAGTTCCTGCACCTGCTGGACGAGCCGCATATCCAGGTGAGCTTCAAGGAGATGGAGATGGCGGCGGTCATCGACGAGGTGACGGCGCGGCGCAGCGCCTTCGGCATCATCTTCGTGTCGGACATGACAGAGCATTTCATCGGCCGTATCCTGCGGGAGAAGAACCTGACGTTCCAGCCTTTGGTGGACATCCGCCCCCGGGTGTTTCTGCGGAAGGGCCACCCCCTGTCCGGCGAACGCGCCGTGCGGCTGGAGCAGCTGTATGCCTACCCCTACGCAGTATTTACCCAGTCAGACAGCAACTACCACTTCGCCGAGGAGGCGGTGGTAGGCACCGGCGCGGAGTTTGACCGGGTAGTGTCCGTCAGCGACCGCGCCACGGCCTACAATGTCATGGCCCACACGGACTGCGTTTCCACCGGCAGCGGCGTACTGCCGGACGGCTACGGCGACGACCGGCTGATGACGCTGCCGCTGATCGGCGACGTGCCGGATATGCGCCTTGGGGTCATACGGCCCCGGGACGTACCGCTGACGGACTACGGCCAGCAGTTCGTGGACATTCTGCAGCACACACTGTCGGAGCTAACGGGGGAATGAATAAAAAAAGCAGAGAGACCGGCCCCGCCGGTCTCTCCTTTTATCTTCTTCGGCGGCCCGGGGTATCACACCGCCGTCGAGAGCAGATCAGAACTTTTTCCTGCCCACGCAGGCCATACCGGTGACACTCAGCAGAGCGCTGACTGCATAGATGCCCATACCGGCGTCGAAGGTCTTGGGGCTGCCCTTGGTGTCATCGGCCTTGGTGTCGGTGGTGGTAGTGGTGGTGGAGTTGTAGTAGTAGCGGGCGGGGACAGTGTAAGGGTTCCCCTCAGTAATCGCACCACTGCCGTTAACTGTCACTGTACCAGCACCATTGTTGGCCACAGTCACACCAACCGGCACATCGGTCAAAGCCGCATTGCCCTTGACTACGGTAACGGTCTCACCGCTTGCTGCATTACGCACAGCCGCGTTTGCCGCAGTCGTTCCAATGTGATATGTACCATCACCCGTCAAAACAACAGGCGCAGTCGCTTCTGTGTAGGCCGTAATATCGCTATCGGAGGTACCTCCAACAACTTTGATCACATCGTTGCCCGTCGCATCGGAAACCAAGCTGCCAGCATTGCCCGCAGCATCCTTCATCACCACCTGCGTATCGCCGCTGATGGTCATTTCCGTATGGCCACCGAAATTGTTGCTAATACCCATCAATGCGGTAGAAGCGCCCTTGCTCTCCAGCGTACCGCCAGAAATATTGAAGGTCTGCGTACCAAAATAGCCGGCATTGAAGCAGGCCGTGTTCGTCGCAACTACCTTACCGCCAGTCATGGTAACATCAGAGTTTCCGACAGCTGCCACAACAATACCTGCGCCGGGGCTATCCGGACTCACTTTGATCTCGCCGCCCTCGATCTTGAGTTTCGAGTTCACCAGCGTAATGCCAAACTTGCCCAAGTCAAGCTTTCCGCCAGTCCCGCTGTCCTTAATGGTAAACGTAGCCCCATTCTGGACTTCAAAAGCGTTCTGAGTGCCAACAGTCGTCACGGTCACGGTTTTGCCGTTCAGATCAATAGCCACATCCTTCGTGATCTGAGTGTTGGAATTTATCGCAGCATCCGCCAGCAGTACGATGGTTTCGTCCGCTTGCGCCGCCGCGATAGCATCCGCCAGCGTAGCATACCCGGTCTCGCCGATTTCTGCGATCTTCGCAGTAGTTCCCTCACCGTCCGCCCAAGCGGTGGTGGTGACGCCGATGGCCATGACCAGCGCCAGGATAGTCGCCAACAACTTTTTCATAAATACCCTCCTCTTATTTTTGGCATTTTTTGGATATTTCGTTATATCCTTATATAAATATATACTCTAATGAATAAATTGTCAAGCCCATATACACTTTATAAAATGTATAGCAGAATATCTCAGGAGGTGTATCATGGGCAAGGTCTACCTGACGCTGGACGAGGTACTGACCCGGCGCAGTATGAGCCGCTACGAGCTGGCCAAGCGCACTGGAATCCGCTACCCCATCATCGACAACTACTATAAGAACAAGGTCGTCCGCTACGACAGCTACGTGCTGGAAAAGATATGCTCTGCCCTGGACTGCACCGCCGCCGACCTGATACGCTACGAAAAATAAAGCGAGGAAGCCCTGCCGGACTTCCTCGCTTTATTTTTGCCGTTTTATATCGGCGGAGATCTTTGCTTACTTCACGCAGATGGTTTCGATCTCCACCAGCGCGCCCCGGGGCAGCGCACCGACCTCCACGGCGCTGCGGGCAGGGTACTGCCCCTCGGTGAAGAACTCAGCGTAGACCGCGTTCATGGCGGCGAAGTCGCCCATGCTCTGCAGGAATACGGTGGTCTTGACCACATTGTCCATGGTCAGACCGGCGGCTTCAAGGATGGCCTTGATGTTGGTGAGTACCTGACGGGTCTGCTCGGTAATGCCGCCGGGGACGAACTCGCCGGTAGCCGGGTCAAAGGGCACCTGGCCGGACGTGACCAGGAAGCTGCCGCAGTCGATGGCCTGGGAATAAGGACCGATGGCGGCGGGGGCATTGGTGGTGGCAATGATCTTCTTCATGGTGATGACCTCCTGTAAGCTGCATGTACCCGGCGGACACCGGGCGCACTCTCTGTCTCTCTTATACCACATTCCGGCGGAAATGGCAACCGTTTCCCGCAAATCGCGCCCATCGTTATCTGTTTCATTTATCATGTTCCCCGACAAAAATCCGCCGCCATTTTGCCGCATTTTCGGCACGATGTCTAATTTCCGCTAAAATTTTTTGCGGTTTCCTCGCAATGCAGCATTCTGCACAAAAATATATTCCGAAATTATCTGTTTTAGCTACAAATCCAATTGATAGCGAGCTGGCGCATTTTGCCGCTACCACCGTTGGGTTCAGATATGTTACCCTTATGGCAAAGGGCCGTATGGTCCTGTACACTTTATTGTTACATTATAGTGCAAGGAGGACGACCCATGCTGAACAAGGATTGCGGCTTCGGTACAAAAGCCATTCACGCCGGAAACGTGAAGGACACCCAGTACGGCGCACTGACCACCCCTATTTTCCAGACCTCCACCTTCGTATTTGACAGCTGTGAGCAGGGCGGGCGCCGCTTCGCCGGTGAAGAAGCGGGCTATATCTACACCCGCCTGTCCAACCCCACCACCTCGGTGCTGGAGGCCAAGGTCGCTGCCCTGGAAAGCGGTGAGGCCTGCGTGGCCGCCGCCTCCGGCATGGGTGCCATCTCCTCCGCGCTGTGGACCGTAGCCGGCGCCGGCAAGCATATCGTGGCCGACGGCACCCTGTACGGCTGCACCTTCGCCCTTCTGAACCACGGCATGACCCGCTACGGCGTGGAGGTCAGCTTTGTGGACACCTCCGACCTGGATGCCGTGCGCAAGGCGCTGAAGCCCAACACCTGCGCGGTGTATCTGGAGACGCCCGCCAACCCCAACCTGAAGATCGCGGACATCTCTGCCGTGGCGGCACTGGCCCACGGCTACAACAAGGACATCAAGGTCATCTGCGACAACACCTTCGCTTCCCCGTACCTCCAGCGGCCGCTGGAGCTGGGCGCAGACGTGGTGGTGCACTCCGCCACCAAGTACCTGAACGGCCACGGCGATGTGATCGCTGGCTTTGTGGTGGGCTCCGCCGAATTCTGCAATGAGGTACGTATGTTCGGCCTGAAGGATATGACCGGCGCAGTGATGGATCCCTTCTGCGCCTTCCTGATCCTCCGCGGCCTGAAGACCCTGGAGATCCGTATGCAGAAGCACTGCGCCAACGCCAAGGCCGTGGCGGAGTTCCTGTATGACCACCCCGCCGTGGAGAAGGTCTACTATCCCGGCCTGATCGACCATCCCGGCCATGACATCGCCCGCCGCCAGATGCGCGACTTCGGCGGTATGCTGTCCTTCGAGGTCAAGGGCGGCCGTGCCGCCGGCGTGAAGCTGGTGAACGCCCTGCACCTGGTGACGGTGGCTGTGTCTCTGGGCGACGCCGAGACGCTGATCGAGCACCCCGCCTCCATGACCCACTCCACCTACACCGAGGAGGAACTGGCCGCCTCCGGCATCGCCGCCGGCCTGATCCGTCTGTCCGTGGGTCTGGAGAACGCCGAGGACCTCATCGCCGACCTGAAGCAGGCACTTGACACCCTGTAAACCTTCTCTCCGCGCGAAGAAGCAATAGGACAAAAAAGGAACGCCCTTGGGCCATTGCCCAAGGGCGCTCCTTTTTGTTTATTTCTCCGCAGGGATAGCGGCCGTCTCGGCGGGCGCTTCCGCCGCAGGCGCAGCTTCAGCAGGAACCGCCTCGCTGTCGATGACCACCTTGCCGTCCCGCAGACGGACATGGGCGGTATCGCCGGACTTCAGCTTACCCTCCAGCATCAACTCCGCTACGGCATCCTCCACCTGGTTCTGGATGGCCCGGCGCAGAGGACGGGCACCGTACTGGGGATCAAAGCCGTCACGGGCCAGCTCGGCCACGGCGTCATCGTCGGAGATCAGGGTGATCCCCTGCTGCGCCATACGCTTGCCGGTAACGGTGAGCATACGGCGGGCGATCTCCACGATGTTCTCCTGGGTCAGCTGACGGAACACGATGATCTCATCGATACGGTTCAGGAACTCGGGGCGGAAGGTGTGCTTCAGGTCGGTCATGACCGCCTCGCGGATACGGGCGAAGCGAGCCTCCTCAGTTTCCTTCCCGCCCTTTTCGTCGCCGTCAAAGCCCAGCTTGGCGGCGGCATCGGTGATGTTCCGGGCGCCCACGTTGGATGTCATGACGATGACGGTGTTCTTGAAGTCCACCCGGCGGCCCTGGGAATCGGTGACAACGCCATCCTCCAGGATCTGCAGCAGGATGTTCCACACATCCTCATGGGCCTTCTCGATCTCATCGAACAGCACCACGGAATAGGGCTTACGGCGCACCTTCTCAGTCAGCTGGCCGCCCTCCTCGTGGCCCACATAGCCGGGAGGCGAGCCGATCAGGCGAGACACCGTGTGCTTCTCCATGTACTCGGACATATCGATACGCACCATGGCGTTCTCATCACCGAACATAGACTCCGCCAGGGTCTTGCACAGCTCGGTCTTGCCCACGCCCGTGGGGCCCAGGAACAGGAAGGAGCCGATGGGCCGCTTGGGGTCCTTCAGACCCACACGGCTGCGGCGAATGGCCTTGGCCACGGCGGTCACGGCATCGTCCTGACCCACCACACGCTGGTGGAGCTTCTCCTCCAGCTTCAGCAGGCGCATGGACTCATCCTCGGTCAGACGGGTGACGGGAATACCGGTCCAGCCGGCCACCACCTTGGCGATATCATCCGCGGTGACGGTGCCCCGGTTCTGGGACAGGCTCTTGCGCCACTTGTCGCGCTCGATGTCCACCTGCTCCTGGTAGTCCTTCTCGATATCGCGCAGCTGCGCGGCCTTCTCGAAGTCCTGGGCGGCGATGGCATCGTTCTTCTCCCGGTGCAGGGTGGTGATCTTCTCCTCCAGGGCCTTCAGGTCCGGAGAGGAGCTCTCAGCGGTCATGCGGACCTGCGAAGCGGCCTCGTCCATCAGGTCGATGGCCTTATCCGGCAGGAACCGATCGCCGATGTACCGCTTGGACAGCTGCACCGCAGCGTCCAGCGCCTCGTCGGTGATGGTCAGCTTGTGGTGCGCCTCATAGCGGTCGCGCAGGCCCTTCAGGATCTCCAGCGTGGCCTCGGGGGTGGGCTCGCCCACGGTGACGGGCTGGAAGCGGCGCTCCAGTGCGGCATCCTTCTCGATGTACTTGCGGTACTCGTTCAGGGTGGTGGCGCCGATAACGCGGATCTCGCCGCGGCTCAGGGCGGGCTTCAGGATGTTGGCAGCGTCCACGGCGCCCTCGGCGGAGCCTGCGCCCACGATGGTGTGCAGCTCGTCGATGAACAGGATGACGTTGCCGTCTTTCTTCACCTCATTCAGGGTGTTCTTGATGCGCTCCTCGAACTCGCCGCGGTACTTGGTTCCGGCCACCATGCCGCTGAGGTCCAGCGACAGGATGCGCTTGTCCAGCAGCTCCTCGGGCACATCGCCGGCGGCAATGCGCTCGGCCAGGCCCTCGGCGATGGCAGTCTTGCCTACGCCGGGCTCACCGATGAGTACGGGGTTGTTCTTACTGCGGCGGGACAAAATCTGGATGACCCGCTGTATCTCGGTATCCCGGCCGATAACGGGGTCCAGCTTGCCGCTGCGGGCGGCCTCGGTCAGATCGCGGGTGTACTCGGCCAGCGTCTTGTTCTTCTTGTCCGCCTCGCGGTTAGGGGCGGAGGCGCCGCCGGCGGCAGCCCGGGGCATATCGTTGAGCTTCTTCAGCACAGCGCTGTACATCTTATTGGGGTCCACGCCCACGGTACGCAGGATACGCAGGCCCATGTTGCCGCCCTCACGGAGCAGGCCCATCAGCAGATGGGCGGTGCCGATGGCGCTGCTGCCCATGCGGGACGCCTCGGACACAGCCAGCTCCACCACGCTCTTGGCGCGGGGCGTCAGGCCCTGGCTGGGCGCGGCGCCGGAAACGCCCTTGCCCACGCTGCGCTGCAGCACGGAGCAGACCATTTCATCGGTGACGCCGAACTCGCTGAGTACGCGGTGGGCGATGCCCTCCTCCTCACGGATCAGGCCCAGCAGCAGATGCTCGGAGCCAACATAGCCGTGGCCCAGGTCCTCGGCAGCCTCCTGGCTCAAACGCAGAACTTCCTCTGCACGGGGGGTAAATTTATTCTCAGACATAAAGGAACACTTCCTTTCGATTTGTTATTCTAACATAGCGGAACGGCGTCAGGACGCCTTGCCGCCCAGAGCCTTCAGCTCATCACGCAGGCGGGCGGCGTCCTCATAACGCTCCTCCGCCACCGCGTTGTGCAGCTGCGTCTCCAGCGCGTTGCGCCTACGCTCCAGCGCCAGAGACATCGCCTCGTCCTTCGGCAGCAGCTCCTCGGCGGCGCTGCTCTCCGGGCCGGCGCTCTGCGCCTGCTCCAGCACGTCTACCGGCTGGGGGAACTCCGTCAGCATCCGGCTGCCGAAGCCGCCGAAGAACGGCTCCGGCATGCGGAACGGACGGTCGAACCAGTCATCGTTGAACCAGCTGCTCATGCGGCCGGACATGGAACCGGCATAGCCCATGGCGCGGGCACAGTCGGGGCAGAGGTGCGTCTCGGTCACTCTGCCGTTGATATTGCTCTTATAGTAGAACGTAGCCTCGTTCTTACCGCAGCGATCACATTTCATAATCATAACCTCCTTGCTCCGCCGTCAGACGGAATGGATCAGAATTTGCTTGAATATATCGGCGCGCAGCGCGTCGCGGCTATCCGGCGGCGCCGCCTGCAAGGCTCGTGCGCCGGTGGCGGACAGCAGCGCCTGTCCCAGCTCGTGGCTGACAGCCTCGGACTGCACCAGGTTCTGGGCGATCGCCCGTGCGCTGGCCGCGTCCAGCCTGTCGCCGATGCTGTTGATAACGTGCATCAGCAGCGTCTGGCGGTCCACCTGCACCCGTGTGATGCGGATGTAGCCGCCGCCGCCCCGCCGGGACTCCACGATGTAGCCATGCTCCGGCGAGAACCGGGTGGACATCACGTAGTTGATCTGGCTGGGCACGCAGTTGAACCGCTGCGCCAGGTCGGCTCGCTGCAGCTCCAGCGCACCGCCCGCCTGGTCTAACTCCTGCTGGATAAATCCAGCGATAATATCGGAAATACCCAAATCCTCGCCGCCTTTCGTTTGCATCTCTCGGTCAAGCTCGGCTCATTTGACTTTGCCTTTCTTTGACCTTGAACATATATTACACCGCCTTTCCTACTTTGTCAATAGGGTAATTTGACTTTCTTTGACTTTAATTATAAACAATTTGTGAACAGCCAAATGCATCTCTCTGCGGCAATTTTGCCGTTTGCAACCTGAAGTTGCTATACAAACGAAGCTGCATCGGTTATAATAGCACCAACAGGCATATCAACAGAGAAAGGAACCGTCTATGAAGAATACAAATTGGAACGACCCCAACTTTCAGGGCTTCGGCCGCCAGCCCCGCCCGAAAAAGGAACGCCATGCCGTGGGTACGCCCCTGGGCCGCACGCTGCTGAACATCGCCGTCACATTGGTGTTCGCCGCGGTGTATTTCTATATCGTCCTGCCGCCCATCAGTCTCAAGAGCGAGGATTTCTACGTCTTCGTGCTGCTGGTGTGCGCCGTGTACGGCGGCTGTGCCATACTGACCTCCGGTTTTCAGGGCACCGGTGCCAAGGGCTACTTCGGCTTTCTGAAAAAGCAGTGCACCGTACCGCTGGTCGTAGCCGCCGCGCTGATCGCCACGGCGCTGGTGGGCGCGGTGATCGGCTGGCAGCTGTTCCGTGCCGGGGATTACCGCGACCTGCTGACCGTCACTGACGGCGACTTTGCCGCCGAAGTGGAGGAGATCAGCTATGACCAGATCCCCATGCTGGATGCCAACTCCGCCACAAAGCTGGGCAATCGCAAATTGGGTGAGCTGGCGGACATGGTCTCCCAGTTCGAGGTAGCCGACGACTATACCCAGATCAACTACCAGGGCCGCCCTGTCCGCGTCACGCCCCTGCGCTACGGCGATATCATCAAGTGGCTGAACAACCGCGCCGACGGCCTACCCGCCTATCTGCTTATCGACATGGTGACTCAGAACGTGGAGGTCATCCGTCTGGACGAGGGCATCCACTACACCACCGCCGAGCACTTCAGCCGCAACCTGTACCGCCATCTGCGCTTCCACTACCCCACCTATATGTTCGACGAGCCGGCCTTCGAGATCGATGAGAACGGCGACCCCTGGTGGGTCTGCCCCCGGGTCAGCCACACCATCGGTCTGTTCGGCGGCCGTGATATCATCGGTGCCGTGCTGGTGAACGCCGTCACCGGCGAGAGCGTCTACTACAAGACCGGCGACGTGCCCAACTGGGTGGATCACGTCTACACCGCCGAGCTGATCATGCAGCAGTACGACTACCACGGCGCGTATGTCAACGGCTTCATCAATTCCCTGTTCGGCCAGCGGGACGTGACCGTCACCACCGAGGGCTATAACTACATCGCCATCGGTGACGACGTGTATATGTACACCGGCGTCACCTCCGTGGTGTCCGACGAGTCCAACATTGGCTTCATTCTCTCCAACCAGCGCACCAAGGAGACGCGGTTCTATCTGGTGGCCGGCGCCAAGGAGTACTCCGCCATGGACAGCGCCCAGGGGCAGGTCCAGCAGATGAAGTACACGGCCACCTTCCCCCTGCTGCTGAACATCTCCGACCAGCCCACCTACTTCATGGCGCTGAAGGACGCCGCCGAGCTGGTGAAGATGTACGCCATGGTCAACGTCAGTCAGTACCAGATCGTGGCCACCGGCGACACGGTGGCCCAGTGTGAGGCCAACTACCGCCGCATCCTGGCGGAGAAGGGTCTGGTATCCGCCGATGACGCCGATCTGCCCCTGACGGGTCAGAACGAAGTCAGCGGTGTGCTGGAGGATATCCGCTCCGCCGTGGTGGACGGCAATACCCTCTACTACCTGCGCCTGACCGGTGACGAGCACTACTACGTCATCTCCGCCGCGCAGCAGCCGGAGGTGGTCATCTTCAATGTAGGCGACAGCGTCGCCATTCGGTACGCTGAGGGCGAGGGGACCATCCTCACCGCCGACAGCGTCACCCGCACCGTCGCGCAGACCTCTCCCGTTTTCGAGGAAACCGAGACTGACGGTGCCGCGTAAAAGCGCATAAAAAAGAGCACCCCCTTGCGGGGGTGCCCTTTTTTGCATCACTTGATCTCCACGACCTCGTAACCGGCGTCGGTGACAGCCTTCTTCAGCGCCTCGTCACTGGCGTTGCCGGTGACGACGGCGGTCCCGGATGCCAGATCCACGTCCGCCTGTACGCCCAAGGCGGTCAGCGCCTTCTCCACGTGGGAGACGCAGTGGGCACACATCATGCCTTTGATAGTGATGGTCTTTTTCATAGCGGTATCCTCCTTGCTGCTTTCGTTATTATTTATATTTTGCACCAGCTGCGGCTCTTTTGCAGTCGGCGTTCCCTCCCGTCTGCGGCCCCTCCAGCCCCGCAGACGCAGGGCGTTGCTGACCACGCACACGCTGCTCAGGCTCATGGCCGCGGCGGCGATCATGGGGTTCAGGGTGATCCCAAAGGCCGGGTACAGCACACCCGCCGCCACCGGGATGCCCACAGAATTATAGAAGAACGCCCAAAACAGGTTCTGACGGATATTCCGCAGGGTGGCCCGGGACAGGGCTGCCGCGTCGGCGATATCCATAAGGCTGCTCTTCATCAGCACGATGTCCGCCGACTCGATGGCCACATCTGTGCCCGCGCCGATGGCCAGGCCCACATCCGCCGTCACCAGTGCAGGGGCGTCGTTGATGCCGTCGCCCACCATGGCTACCTTCTTGCCCTCGGCCTGCAATTCCTGCACCACCCGGGCCTTGTCCTGGGGCAGCACCTGGGCGATGACCCGGCTGACGCCCACCTGCCGGGCAATGGCGTCCGCCGTGCGCTGGTTGTCGCCGGTGAGCAGCACCACGTCGCAGCCCATCTCCCGCAGGGCGGCAATGGCGGCGGCGCTGTCCGCCTTGACCACGTCCGCCACAGCGATGACCCCCAGCAGCGATGTACCTGCGGCGATAAACAGCGGCGTTTTGCCGTTCTCCGCCAGTCTGGCCGCACCGGATTTCATCTCCTCGCCGACGGCCACTGCGGATGCCTCCATAAAGGCCTCGTTGCCCGCCAGCAGTAATGTACCTTCCGCCCGGGCGGCAACACCACCGCCGGCCACAGCGGCAAAGTCGGACACCGGCCGCAGGGCCAAACCGCGCTTTTCCGCCTCGGCCACAATGGCCCCGGCCAGCGGGTGCTCGGAGGGCTTTTCCAGCGACGCGGCGGCGGACAGCAGCGTATCCTCGGTCATGCCGCCGGCGCACAGCACATCCGTCACCCGGGGCTTACCCTCGGTGACGGTGCCGGTCTTGTCCAGCACCACCGTATCCACCCGGCCCATCAGTTCCAGGCTGGCGGCGGACTTTACCAGAATACCCTGCTCCGCCGCCTTGCCCGTAGCCACAGTGATGGCCACCGGCGTGGCCAGGCCCAGAGCGCAGGGGCAGGAGATCACCAGCACGGCGATGGCGATGGACAGGCAGAAGCGCACGCCCATGCCGCCCACCGCAGCCCACAGGATAGCCGCCAGCAGCGCGATGGAAATGACCACCGGCACGAACACGGCACTGATCTTATCCGCCAGACGGCTGATGGGTGCCTTGCCGCTGGCGGCCTGCTCCATCAGCTGAATGATCTGGGACAGAGTGGTATCCGCGCCTACCCGGTCCGCCGTCAGCTCCAGATAGCCGCCGGTGAGGATGGTGGCGGACACCGCCTTGCCGCCCACAGTCTTCTCCACCGGCATACTCTCGCCGGTAAGGGCGGACTCGTCCACGGTGCCGCTGCCCGCCGTCACGGTGCCGTCCACGGGGATACGCCCCCCCTGCCGGACGATGACCGTCTCGCCGGCCTTGATGTCCTCGGTGGGGACGGTGACCTCCTTGCCGTCCCGGCGCACCACGGCGGACTCCGGCGCCAGCGCCAGCAGGGCGGTGATGGCTCCGGTCGTCTTGCCCTTGGAGCGCTCCTCCAGGTACTTACCTACCGTCACCAGCGCCAATATCATGCCCGCCGACTCGAAGTACAGGTCCGGCATACCCGTGACCTTTCCCGCCGCCAGCAGGCCCATCTCGATCAGGCTGTACACCAGCCCCGCCGCCGCGCCCAGTGCCACCAGCGAGTCCATATTGGGCGCGCCCTTGAACAGCCGGGAAAATCCCACGGTGAAATAACTGCGGTTCAAAATCAGTATGGGCACCGTCAGTGCCAGCAGCACAAAGGCCGACAGCAGGGGCTGTGTGTGCATGAACATGGGCACCGGCAGCCCCATCATGTGCCCCATGCTCAGGTAAAACAGCGGCACCAGACACACCACCGACCACAGCAGCCGGCGGCCCATGGCCTTTACCGCGGCGTCCTGCTCCGCGTGCAGGTCCCGCCGGGCCTCGCTCTCCGGCGCCGCGCCGTAGCCCGCCGCCGTCACGGCGGCCACAATGGCGGCGGGATCCACATTTTCGTCCCTGTCGCACACCAGGGAGCCCAGCATCAGATTTACCGACGCGCTGTGTACGCCGGGCACCGAAGCCGCGGCCCTTTCCACATGGGCGGCGCAGGCGGCGCAGGTCATGCCGGTGATGACGAATTTCTCTGTCATACTGCCATCTCCTTATTTCATCAGCTTTTGCAGCGTGGTCACCAGTTCGTCGATGACCTCGTCGTCCCCCTGTCGGATACCGTCCGCCACGCAGGTGCGGATGTGGGTAGCCAGCAGCTCTTTACTAAAGCTGTTCAGTGCCGCGCCCACGGCGGATACCTGTATCAGGATGTCGGGACAGTAGGCGTCCTTCTGCAGCATCTCCTGCAGGCCCCGCACCTGCCCCTCAATGCGGCACAGGCGGTTCAGGAGTTTTTTCTGCTCCTCTGGCGTGCGGTGCTTGGTCTTTCCCTGGCAGCAGCAACAAGTATTTTCCACAGTCGTATACCTCCTGGGGGTATTTTTGATCACGGTCGCATTATATACCCCCACCGGGTATTTGTCAACGTTTTTCTTTGGGCCGCACCAGCAGCGCCGCCAACAGGGAAAACACCACCGCCGCGGCGATTCCGCCGGAGGTGGCGGTCAGTCCGCCGGTGAGCACACCCAGCAAGCCCTCCTCCGCCACAGCCTTGGCCACACCCTTTGCCAGGGAGTAGCCAAAGCCCGTCAGCGGCACGGTGGCCCCGGCGCCGCCCCAGTCCACGATATACTGATACACACCCACAGCCTGCAGCAGCACGCCTGCCACCACATAGCCCGTCAGAATACGGGCCGGGGTCAGGCTTGTCTTGTCCAGAATGATCTGGCCCACGGCGCACAGCAGCCCGCCGCAGAGAAAGGCATTGAGATACTCCATCACGCATCCTCCTTCGTCCGGTCCAGCACCACCGCGTGGCAGATGCCCGGTATGCTCTCCCCTTGAAATGAACTGGTGGGGCTCAGCAGCGCCCCGGTGGGGGCGAACAGCACCCGCCGCCACCGGCCCCGGCGCATCTCCGGCAGCAGATAGCCGCAGAGCACCGCCGCAGAGCAGCCGCATCCGCTGCCGCCGGCGTGCATATCCTGTCTCTTCCGGTCATAGAGCAGCAGTCCGCAGTCGGTGTAATTCTCCAGCGTCACGCCTTCCCGGGCGAACAGCTCCAGCACGATGCGGCTGCCCACATCGCCCAGGTCGCCGGTGAGGATCAGGTCATAGTCCCCGGGTACGGTGCCGGTGTCCCGGAACACTGCCTGCAGGGTGTCGAAGGCCGCCGGTGCCATGGCCGCGCCCATGTTGGTCATGTCCGTCACACCCAGATCCACGATGCGTCCCCGGGTCACATGGGTGATATACGGTCCCTCCGCCTGGGCCCCCAGAATGCAGCACCCCGCCGCCGTGGCCGTCCACTGGGCAGTAGGAGAACGCTGGCTGCCGTAGGGCAGAGGCATCCGATACTGCCTCTCCGCCGTGCAGAAGTGGGAGGAGGTCTGCGCCGCCGCCATACGGACCGCACCGGAGGCCACGGCCATAGCGGCCAGCGACAGTGTCTCCCCCATAGTAGAGCAGGCCCCATATACCCCATAGAAGGGAATATTGAAATCCCGCAGGGCAAACGTGGCCCCAATGTTCTGGTTCAGCAGATCCCCGGCGAAGGCGCAGTCCACGTCCTCCGCCGTCAGACCGCCCTTTTGCAGGGCCAGACGCAGGGCATCCGCCTGCATCTGTGCCTCGCCCTGTTCCCAGGTCTTTTTCCCACAGAAGGCGTCCGTCCCCACAGCGTCGAAGCAGCCGCCCAGCGGCCCCTCGCCCTCCAGCTTTCCCGCCACCGCCGCAAAGCTGACCACTCCCGGCGGCTGCAAAAACCGGCAGGTCTGCCGGCTCAAGCGTTTTACGTCCATGATACGCACCTCGCAAACATAGCATTGGCCGTAGTGTGCACCATTTGCGGGAAAATATGAAAGCGCCGTCCCGAGGGACGGCGCTTTCGCAGATCTTCAAAACACCAGCTGTACCAGCAACATATAGCAGGCGGTGCCCGCCAGAATGGACAGCAGCGTGTTCCGCCGCCACAGGTGCAGCCCGGCTGTCACCGCCACGGCGATGGCCTCCGGAATGCCGTGGCTGCCGCCCAGAAGGTCGGTGCTGCGCAGGCTATACACCACCAGCAGGCCCATCATGGCCGGCGGCAGCAGCCTGCCCAGGTCCTCCACCACCTTCGGCAGCTTCTTGTCTCCAGAGAACAGCAGGAACGGCGTCCATCGGGTGATCTGGGTGGCCAGCGCCACCATCGCCACGATGATCAGGGAATGTATCGTGTCTAGGCGCATAGCTTCCTCCTTCCCAGCAGCAGGACCGCCAGGGTCAGCACCATGGCCGGGATGACCATGTTGTCCGCGCCGAAAACGGCCAGACCCGCCACAGCGCACACCAGACCGGCAGCGCCGGGGGCACGGTTCTCTTTCTTGACGACCTGCTCGATGAACAGCACCACGAACAGCGCCGTCAGCGCGAAGTCGATGCCGGTGATGTCAAAGGTGATCAGCCCGCCCAGCAGGCCACCCAGCATGGAGAACGCCACCCAGTACAGCCAGGTCAGGAAGCTCATGGCAAAGTAGAACAGCGTGGGGTCCGTGTCCTCCGGCGGCTCCACCGAGGAGGAGAGGGAAAAGTTCTCGTCGCTGAGGGTGTAGATCATAAAATACCGCAGCCTGCCCAGTCCCCGGTACTTGGGCAGCAGCGCCAGCGAGAAAAACAGGTGCCGTGCGTTGACCATCAGGCTCAGCACAAAGGCCTGCAGTGGATCAAAAGCCGTGGTCAGCAGCGTGATCGCCACATACTGCATACTGCCGCAGAAGGCAAAGGCACTGACAAAGCCGGCCCACAGAAAGCCGTAACCCTTGGAGGCCATCAGCACGCCGTAGGCCATGCCTACGGCCAGATAGCCGGTCATAATGGGGATGGTATGGGGAAACGCCGCCTTCACCGCCGCGGCAAAGCTCCTGTTCTGCACGGTATCACATCCTTTGAAGCGTGGGATAACGGCGCCATTATAATGTAAAACTCTTTTTCCCGCAATACTGGAAAACAGCGAATAAATGGTATATAATACAGGAACTTGTTGTGACTTTTGGTTGACAAAGGAGCGTATGTCATGGAAGAAATGCGTAGCTTTGGATATATCTGTCCGGCCTGCGGCAAGGCCGTGCTGCACAGCCGCAGCGTTTTCGCCCTGAACGCCGCCGCGGCGCGGATGGAATGTGAATGCGGCAAAGAAGCTCTGACCGCCGAGACGGACGGCCTGCGCTTCCGGCTTCAGGTGCCCTGCGGCGTATGCGGTGGGCACCACCAGGCGGAGTGCGACGCCGGTGCGCTGCTGCACGGCCGGGGCATCGGCCTGGCCTGTCCGGCAAAGCAGGAGCTGTGCTGCTACATCGGTGAGGAGACCCAGGTGCGAAAGGCCATGGAGGGTCTGGCCCTGCGCGTGGCCAAGGAAAAGGCCGGCCCCGACGAGGCCTTCACCGACAACGTCATCATGTACGAGGTGCTGTCCGAGCTGAAGGATATCGCCGCCCGGGGCGGTATCGCCTGCGCCTGCGGCAGCCACGAATATACCATGCAGGTGCGCCGCGGCGCGGTGGACCTGACCTGTGCCAAATGCGGGGGGCGCCTGCGCCTTCCCGCCGCCACCGACAGTGACCTGGATGATCTGTGCTGCCGCATGACGCTGACCATCCCGGGGAGGTAACATGGGCGCTGTCTTCTGTTTTCTGCTGTTTCTGGCCGCAGTGGCCCTCTGTCTGCTGGAGGGCTGGTCGCTGATCGCCGCCATCTGGGCCGGCATACTGTTCTTCGGCCTGCTGGGCCTGCGTAAAGGCTTTTCCATCAAGGCCATGGCCTCCGCCGCTTGGGCGCAGGGCCGCAAAATGTGCTGCGTGATCGTGATCTACATGCTCATCGGCGCCATCACCGCCCTGTGGCGCAGCGCCGGGACCATCGCCTTCTTCATCTATCACGGGCTGCGCATCATCACGCCGCAGCTGTTCCTGCTGGTGACGTTCCTGCTGACCAGCTTCATCTCCTACGCCCTGGGCACGTCCTTCGGCGTGGTGGGCACCCTGGGCGTGATCCTGATGGCCTTGGCCCGCTCCGGCGGCGTCAGCGTGGCCATCACGGCGGGGACCATCGTGGCCGGCGCCTACTTCGGCGACCGCTGCTCGCCGGCCTCCTCCAGCGCCACGCTGGTGGCCGCCGCCACCGATACCAAACTCTATGACAACCTGCACATGATGCACCGCACCGGCTGGCTGCCCTATCTGGTCAGCCTCGCGGCCTACGCCGCCCTGTCCGTAACGCACCCGCTGGCCATGGTGGACAGCGGTGTGCTGGACCAGCTGTCCGGCACCTTCAGCCTCAGCTGGTGGACGGCCATCCCGGCGCTGCTGATCCTGATCCTGCCGCTGTGCAAGGTCCCCATCCGGCCCACCATGGCCGTCAGTGCGCTGACGGCGCTGCTGGTGACGGTGTTCGCCCAGGGCCGCGCTCTGCTGCCCACCCTGCGGGATGCGGTGCTGGGCTACCTCCCCGCCCCCGGCGCGCTGCACGACGTGCTCTCCGGCGGCGGCATGATGTCCATGGTCTCGGCCACCATCATGGCCGTCAGCGCCGGGCTGTACGCCGGGCTGCTGGGCGGCATGGGCGTGCTGAACGGCGCGGCGCATCTGGCCCAGCGCCTGGCCCGGAGAGCCGGGCGGTTCCCCGCCTGCGTGGCGATCTCCGTGGTGTGCAGCATGGTGTTCTGCAACCAGTCCACCTGCGCGGTGGTGTGCAACCAGCTGTTGGAGGACGACTACACCAAGCGCGGCCACGGCAGGGGCGAGATGGCCCTTGACATCGAGAACTCCGGCATCGTCCTCTCGCCGCTGATCCCCTGGAACATCTCCGTGTCCATCCCGCTGGCCATGCTGGGCGCGGACATGTCCGCCATCCCCTACGAAATACTGCTGTACGCCATCCCTCTGTGCTATTGGCTGACAAAGCGCCGGGTCTACCCGCCGAAAGGAGACGACTGCTATGATACGATTGCTGAGCCGCTGGCTCATTCCTGACCGGGACAACGTGTCCTCCCCCGCCGTCCGCCGCGCCTACGGCACCCTGTGCGGCGCTGTGGGCATCGCACTGAATATTCTGCTGTTCATCGGCAAATTCTTCGCCGGACAGCTGTCCGGTTCCATCGCCGTCACGGCGGACGCCTTCAACAACCTGTCCGACGCCGGCTCCTCGGCGGTGACGCTGCTGGGCTTCCGTCTGGCGGGCAAAAAGCCGGACACCGACCACCCCTTTGGCCACGGCCGCATCGAGTACATATCCGGCCTGATCGTAGCGGGCCTGATCCTGCTGATGGGCGTGGAGCTGGCCAAGTCCTCCTTTGACAAGATCCTCCATCCGGAGGCCGTCACCTTTTCCCTGATGGCTATCGCCATCATGGCCGCCTCCGTGTGCGTGAAGGTCTATATGTGGCTGTACAACCGGGCCGTCGGCCGGAAGATCAAGTCCGCCGCCATGGAGGCCACCGCCACGGACAGCCTTTCCGACACCGTATCCACCCTGGCGGTGCTCCTTGCCATGCTCATCGGCAAATGGACCGGTCTGGCGGTGGACGGCTATGTGGGCCTGGTGGTGGCGCTGTTCATCCTGTTCTCCGCCTACAAGGCCGCAAAAGAGACCCTGTCCCCCCTGCTGGGGCAGGCGCCCGACCCGGCGCTGGTGCAGCAGATACGGGATATCGTCCTCTCCAACGACACAGTGCTGGGCGTACACGATCTGGTGGTCCACGACTACGGCCCCGGCCGTCTGATGATCACCCTCCACGCGGAGGTCCCCGCCCACGGGGACATCATGGCCATGCACGATGTGATCGACAATATTGAAAAGGAACTGATGGAGAAGCTCCACTGCCACGCCGTCATCCACATGGACCCCGTGGACACGGACGACGCGTCCATCGCCCGCCTGCGGGAGCAGGTGGCGGAGCTGGTGAAGCAGGTGGAACCGTCCCTGACCATCCACGACTTCCGCGTGGTCCGGGGCACCACACACGATAACCTGATCTTCGACGCGGTGCTGCCCTTCTCCAGCAGCAAGACCCCGGCCCAGGCAGCGCAGGAGATACGCGCTCTGGTCCGCGCCATGGACGGCAATTACTACGCCGTGGTCACGGTGGAGCACAGCTACACGGACTAAGGGCAACACCGCACAGTGAAAGCCGCGGTGCTGCCCGAAAAAAACCGTGCGCCTGCGGCGCACGGATGAGAGCCCTTATTCCTATTCCCACGTCTGCCATATCTCCGGGCAATAGCCCACGGTGGCCTGCTTCCCGTTGCGGACAATGGGTGCGGCGAACAGCTCCGGGTATTCCAGCAGCTTTTCCTCCGCCGCCTGAGGCGTGATATAGGCCATGTACAGCGCCTCATACGCCCGGCAGTCCTTGTCCACCAGCGCGTCGAAGCTGCCCACGGCCGCCCGGATGGAACGGTACTCCCCCGGCGATACACCCTTGCTCACAAGGTCGATGTACTGGTACTTGATGCGGCGCTCCTTGAACCAGCGCTCCGCCTTTTTCGTGTCGAAGGACTTGCTTTTTCCGAAGATCTGAATATTCATAGCGTATGCTCCTTACAAAAGAAATGGAGGGACAGTATGGACGACACCATCCGCAGACTGAAAGAACTGATAGACGCCAGTGACAACATCGTGTTTTTCGGCGGCGCCGGCGTGTCCACCGAATCCGGCATCCCGGACTTCCGCAGTGTGGACGGCCTGTATCACCAGAAATTCAAATACCCGCCGGAGACCATGCTCAGCCACACATTTTACGAGACGCACACCGAGGAATTCTACGACTTCTACCGGGCCAAAATGCTGGCCCTGGACGCCCAGCCCAACGCCGCCCACCGCAAGCTGGCGGAATGGGAGCAGCAGGGGAAGCTGAAGGCCGTCATCACCCAGAACATCGACGGCCTGCACCAGAAGGCCGGCAGCCGGGAGGTCCTTGAGCTCCACGGCAGCGTGCTGCGGAACCACTGTACCCGCTGCGGGAAATTCTACGGTGTGGAGCGCATCGCGGAGAGCCGCGGCATTCCCCGCTGCACCTGCGGCGGCATCATTAAGCCGGACGTGGTGCTGTATGAGGAGTCCCTGGATGAGGACGTGATGGCCCGCGCCATCCACTATATCCGGCAGGCAGACGTGCTCATCATCGGCGGCACGTCGCTGGTGGTCTATCCCGCCGCCGGGCTGATACAGTACTACCGCGGCCATAAGCTGGCGGTCATCAACAAGGGCGGGGCCGGCAGCGGTCTTGGCGCCGCCGTCACCATCGACGGCCCTATCGGCCAGGTCATGGCCCAATTATAACACGCAGCGCCCCGACACGCAAGCCGGGGCGCTGTGTGCTATTGCGAACGCCGTGCCGATGTGCTATACTATATGTTCAAAAAAACACCAAGCGAGGCATAGCATGACCACGAAAGATTATCAGACCCGCAGCCCCCTGCGGATATTCCTCTCCTACTTCAAACCCCACCGGCGGCTCTTCGCCCTGGACCTGTCCTGCGCGTTCCTCATCGCCTGCATCGACCTGGCGTTCCCGCTGGTGTCCCGCGCCGCCATGTATACCTGGCTGCCCCAGCGGCAGTTCCGGGTATTCTTCATCGTCATGGCGGTGGTGGTGGCCGCCTATGTGCTGCGCTCGGCGCTGTACTTCGTGGTGGCCTACTGGGGCCACACCTTCGGCATCCGCGTGGAGGCGGATATCCGCCGCGATCTGTACCGCCACATTCAGGAGCTGGGCTTCGACTTCTACGACCGCAACCGCACCGGCCAGCTGATGAGCCGCCTGACCAGCGACCTGTTTGAACTGACGGAGCTGGCCCACCACGGGCCGGAGGATCTGTTCATCTCCCTGGTGACCATCGTGGGCGCGCTGGCGGTGATGTTCACCCTGCGCTGGGAGCTGGCGCTGGTACTGCTGGTGCTGCTGCCTGTCCTGCTGACCATAGCCCTGCGCCGCCGCCGGCAGATGAGCGCCGCCTCCCGGGCTGCCAAGGTCAAGACCGGCACCATCAACGCCGCCATCGAGTCCGGCCTGTCCGGCGTGCGGACCACCAAGGCCTTTGCCAACGAAGAAACCCAGCAGCAGCGGTTCGACGAGGCCAACGAGGTGTTCAAGACCGCCAAGCGTGGCTTTCACAAGGAGATGGGCCGCTTCAACGCGGTGATGGAGTTCTGCACCGGCATATTGCCGGTGGCGGTGATCGCCGTGGGCGGCTGGCTCATCATGGGGGAGAAAATGGACTATGTGGATCTGATCACCTTCTCCCTATACGTCACCGCCTTCGTCAGTCCCATCCGCAAGCTGGCCAACTTCGCCGAGATGTTCTCCAACGGCTTCGCGGGCCTGCACCGCTTCATTGAGCTGATGGCCACCGAGCCGTCCATTCAGGACGCCCCCGACGCGCAGCCCCTCGAACATGTACAGGGCCGCGTGGACGTGAACGACGTCTCCTTCGCCTACGGCGAAAAGGCCGAGGTGCTGCACAACGTGACGCTGCACATCCCCGCCGGCGAGACGGTGGCCCTGGTGGGGCCCTCCGGCGGCGGCAAGACCACCCTGTGCCTGGTGCTGCCCCGGTTCTACGACGTTGCCAGCGGCAGCATCACCGTCGACGGCCGCGATGTCCGCGCCGTCACCCAGCGCTCCCTGCGCCGGGCCATTGGCATCGTGCAGCAGGATGTGTTCCTGTTTGCCGACACCATCCGCGAGAATATCCGCTATGGCCGCCCCGACGCCACCGACGCTGAGGTAGAGCAGGCGGCGCGGCAGGCGGAGATCTACGACGATATCTGCGCCATGCCCGACGGGTTCGACACCTATGTGGGTGAGCGGGGCGCGCTGCTCTCCGGCGGGCAGAAGCAGCGGGTGGCCATCGCCCGGGTGTTTCTGAAGGCCCCGCCCATTCTGATACTGGATGAGGCCACCTCCGCGCTGGACAGCGTGACGGAAGCCCGCATCCAGGGCGCCTTTGACCGTTTGGCCCGAGGCCGCACGACACTGATCATCGCCCACCGGCTGTCCACCATTCGTTCGGCCGACCGGATACTGGTGATACAGGACGGCGTGATCGCCGAACAGGGCTCCCACCAGGAACTCATGGCGAAGAACGGCGTGTACGCCACACTGTACCGCACGCAGAATTTGGGGGCATAACATGGACAGACGTGAACTGCTGGACAGAGCCGCCCACAGCCCGGAGGAACGGCTGCTGCTGAGCCGCGTGCGGGATAAGTGTGAGCAGTGCCGCACGCGGAACATTCCCACGGCCACAGGCTTTCTCTCCCCCCAGGAACAGGCGGCGGCGCAGCATCTGCTGAACGCACTGGGGTGCCGGGAGGGCTATGTGCTTTGGGGCGGCTATGACGGCGCGGAGCGAAAGCGGCTGCTGTTTCTGCCGGAGTGGATGGCGGAGCCGGACGGCACGGAGGTCGCGGCGGTGCGGGCCGCGTGCCGCAGCGGCGGCGACCTGACCCACCGGGATTTTTTGGGCAGTTTGATGGCTCTGGGATTGACCCGGGAGAAGATAGGCGATATACTTGTGGAAAAGGGCGGCTGTCAGGTGCTGCTGGACCCGTCCATGACGGATTTCCTGCTGCAGAACTGGGACAGCGCCGGCCGGGAGAAGCTCACCGTAACACCGCTGCCGCTTTCGGCGCTGGCGGTCCCCCATGCGGCGGTGAAGGAACTGCGGGACACCGTCTCCTCCCTGCGGCTGGACAACGTGCTGGCGGCGGGATTTTCTCTCAGCCGGGGCCGGGCGGCGGAGGCCGTGGAAAAGGGGTCCGTACAGGTGAACTACGTCACCTGTGTGAAGCCGGACAAGCCCGTGTCGGCGGGAGATACCATCACCTGCCGCGGTCTGGGAAAATGCGTATTGGACAGCGTGGGCGCTCCCACGAAAAAGGGCCGCCTGCCGGTGGACATACGGCGATACATATAAGGGAGAAACAGCTATGGACGAGAAGAAGATAGCACGCATCAACGAGCTGGCCCGCAAGGCCAAGGCCGAGGGGCTGACAGACGCGGAGATCGAGGAGCGCGCTGCACTGCGGCAGGAGTACCTGAACGCGGTAATGGCCAATGCCCGCAGCGTGCTGGAGAATACCTATATCGTGGACGAAAAGGGCAACAAGCGAAAGCTGCGGGGAAAGGGAGAAGGGGAAACATGAGCTACGAATACGACGAGAACAACGGTCTTCAGCCGAAGCCGCCGAAAAAGAACAATAACGACCTGGGTTCGTGGATATTCATCGCGGTGATGTTTGCCGTGGCCTGGCCTGTGGGACTGATCCTGCTGCTGAGCAAGCTCAGCGAGGGCGGCGGCAGGAAAATGCGCCAGCAGGCGCGGGATGCGTGGCAGCGGACAGCGGCGGGCAGCGCCGAGGCGAAGCCTGCGCAGGCGCGCGCCTCCGCGGCGAAGAACACCGTCCGCAAGGTCACAGAGACGCCGAACTACTCCGACAAGGGCGCCAAAACCATGAAGATCATCGGCGCGGTGCTGGGTATTCTGGGCTGCGTGGCTATGCTCAGTGCCGTCAGCGACAACCTGTCCTACGCCTACCACTACAACGAGTGGTGGTATTTTGCCCGGCAGCTGTTCTATCCTCTGGGCATGATGGCCGGCGGCGCGTCCCTGCTGCTGGGCAGCGGCGCCATGAAGCGCCGCCAGCGGCGCTTTGCCACCTACCTCCGCACCGTCGGGCAGAAGCAGGCCGTGCCCCTGGACTATCTGGCCCGGGCCGCCGACGTGTCCCGCCGCCGGGTGGAGAAGGACGTGAACCTGATGCTGGAAAAGGGCCTCTGGGGTGACGAGGCCTATATCGACATGGGCAGCGGTATGCTCTTCAAGTCCCAGGCCGCCGCCACGGCGTACTTTGATGCCGCCCACCGCGCCAAGGCGGAGCAGGGTCAGCCCGCACAGACCGCGCCCGCGCCGGCGGGCTACGCCGCCATCCTGGCCCAGATCCGCGAGCTGAACGACCGCATCGCCGACGAGGCCATCAGCGCCAAGCTGGACCGCATGGAGCAGGTGTCCGGCCGTATTTTCAAACTCATTGAAGAGGACGAGGCCAAGCGTGACGCCGCCGGCACGTTCCTGAACTACTACCTGCCCACCACCCTGAAGCTGCTGGAAAACTACGCCAGCTTCGAGGAGGCCGGCGTCAGCGGCGAGAACCTGAGCCAGGCCAAGGCCAAGATCGAAAAGACCATGGACAGCATCGTGGCGGGCTTCGAGCACCAGCTGGACGAGCTGTACCGCACCGATGCCATGGATATCGACAGCGATATCCGGGTGATGGAGACCATGCTGCGCCGGGACACCGCCAGCGTGGCGGACGACTTCGGCCTGAACGGCAGCAGCGCCGTGCAGCAGCGGGATGAGTAAACGAAAAGGGAAACGCAGCGCGCCTGCGTTTCCCTTTTGTGCTTGCGGCCCTTTTCCGCCCCCGCCGCGGCACAAAAAGCGCCTTGTTTGTTGACGGGACGGGAAAAATGGGGTACAATGTCGGTAACGTTACCAGCGACCTGTTTCGCGTCCTTTGACGGAACAGGCGTGCTACCATAGAGCAGACGAGCAGAGTGAGAGAAAAGGAGCTGAGCACATGACGCGGCACCCGGCCCACGACATCTACACCTACCTCGGCGCACACCCGGCGGAGCAGGGCTTCACCTTCCGCGTGTGGGCGCCCCACGCCCGCGCCGTGGCGCTGGCCGGGGACTTCAACGGCTGGCAGCCCCAGCCCATGACCCGGCTGGATACCGGCGTGTGGGAGACGGCGGCGGAAAACGCCAAGGTCTACGACGCCTACAAATATGTGGTCACCGGCGCGGACGGCCGGGTGGTCTGGAAGGCCGATCCCTGTGCCTTCCACGCGGCCACCCGTCCCGGGACAGACAGCAAGGTCTACGACCTGTCCGGATACCGGTGGCGGGACGATGACTGGCGGCGGCAGCGGCTGGAAAAGCCGCCGGTGAACGGCGAGCTGCTGATCTACGAGGTGCATCTGGGCTCGTGGAAGCGCCACGAGGACGGCTCTCCCCTGAGCTATGTGGAGCTGGCAAAGGAGCTGCCCTCCTATGTAAAGGCCATGGGCTACAACTTCGTAGAGCTGCTGCCGGTGACGGAATACCCCCTGGACGACAGCTGGGGCTACCAGTGCACCGGCTACTTCGCCCCCACCAGCCGCTACGGCACGCCCCACGACTTCATGGCCCTGGTGGATGCCCTGCACCGGGCGGGGCTGGGCGTGATACTGGACTGGGTGCCCGCCCACTTCTGTAAGGACAGCCACGGGCTTATCGAATTTGACGGCACCTGCCTCTACGAGTACGGCGACCCCCTGAAATGGGAGCACGCCGGCTGGGGCACCCGTGTATTCGACTTCGGCAAGCCGGAGGTCCGGGAATTCCTGCTGTCCTCCGCCGTCTACTGGTTGAAGGAATACCACATCGACGGGCTGCGGGTGGACGCGGTGGCGTCCATGCTGTATCTGGACTATGACCGGCAGGGCGGCGCGTGGCGTCCCAACAAGGACGGCGGCCGGGAGAACCTGGAGGCCATCGACTTCCTGCGTGAGCTGAACCGGGCAGCCTTTGCCGCCGACCCGGCGGCGCTGATGGTGGCGGAGGAGTCCACCGCGTGGCCGCTGGTCACCTATCCGCCGGAGCAGGGCGGTCTGGGCTTCAACCTGAAGTGGAACATGGGCTGGATGAACGACCTGTGCCACTATCTGAAGATGGACCCCTACTTCCGCCAGTTCCACCACCGGGACGTGACGTTCTCCATGGTCTACGCCTTCTCAGAAAACTACGTCCTGCCCCTGTCCCACGACGAGGTGGTCCACATGAAGGGCTCTCTCCGGGGCAAGATGCCCGGCGACGACTGGCGGCAGCTGGCCGGCGTGAGGAGCTTCTGGGCCTATATGCTGTGCCACCCCGGCAAAAAGCTGCTGTTCATGGGCAGCGAGCTGCCCCAGTGGCACGAGTGGGACTTCCGCGGCCAGCTGGACTGGTATCTGCTGGACGATCCCGCCTGCCGGGCCAGCCATGAGTGCCTGCGGCAGCTGAACCGGCTGTATAAGCGCAACCGGTGCCTGTGGGAAAACGACCGGGACTGGGACGGCTTTACATGGCTGGTGGCCGATGATAACCACAACAACGTGCTGGTGTTTCTGCGGCGGGACCGCAGGGGCCACGAGCTGATCTGCGCGGTGAATTTCGCGCCGGTGCCCTGGGACAACTACCGCTTCGGCGTGCCGGCGGCGGCGCGGTACGAGGTACTGTTCAACACGGACGACGCCTGCTGGGGCGGCAGCGGCTGCGCCCTTCCGGCAGGCAGCCGGATCGACGTGGACGAGATCCCCTCCCACGGGCGGGAGACTTCCCTTTCCCTGACCATTCCGCCCTTGGGCGCGGTGCTGCTGCGCCGGGAGGGAAAACGCCCCCAGAAAAAACAGAACACAGGAGGTACGCAAGGATGAAAAAAGAGTGTGTGGCGATGCTGCTGGCCGGCGGCCAGGGCAGCCGTCTGTACGTGCTCACCGGCAGCATGGCCAAGCCCGCCGTGCCCTTCGGCGGCAAATTCCGCATCATCGACTTTCCCCTGTCCAACTGTACCAACTCCGGCATCGACACCGTGGGCGTACTGACCCAGTACCGGCCGCTGGAGCTGAACACCTACATCGGCAGCGGCCAGCCCTGGGAGCTGGACCGTGTCAACGGCGGCGTACATATCCTGCCGCCCTACCAGAGCGCCGGCGGCGCCGTCTGGTACAAGGGCACCGCCAACGCCATCTACCAGAACATCGGCTTCGTGGATCTGTACGACCCGGAGTACGTGCTGGTGCTCTCCGGCGACCACATCTATAAGATGGACTACTCCCTGATGCTGCGCCGCCACAAGGCCACCGGCGCTGACTGCACCATCTCCGTCATGGAGGTCCCCTGGGAGGAGGCCAGCCGCTTCGGCATCATGGCCGTGGACGGCGAGGACAACATCACCGAGTTCGCCGAGAAGCCCAAGGAGCCGAAAAGCAACCTGGCCTCTATGGGCATCTATATCTTCACCTGGAAAAAGCTGCGCCAGTACCTCATCGATGATGAGACTGACCCCCGCAGCGACAACGACTTTGGAAAAAACATCATCCCCGCTATGCTGCGAAACGGTGAGAAGATGTCCGCCTACCGCTTCGAGGGCTACTGGAAGGACGTGGGCACGCTGGACTCCCTGTGGGACGCCAACATGGATATGCTCTCCCCCGGCTCCGGGCTGAACCTGCTGGACAAGAAGTGGCGCATCTACGGCCGCACGCCCACCTGCCCGCCCACCTACATCGGTAAAACGGGCGATGTGGGCAACAGCGCCGTGGCCAAGGGCTGCACCGTGCTGGGCGAGGTAAAGAACGCCGTCCTCAGCACCGGCACCACCGTGGCCGAGGGCGCGTCCGTCTCCTATTCCGTGGTCATGCCCGGCGCCGTCATCGAGGCAGGCGCGAAGGTGTCCTACGCCATCGTGGGCGAGGGCTGCCGCGTAGGCAGAAACGCCGTGGTGGGCGGCGCCCCGGGCAGCGTCCCCTTTGAGGACTGGGGCATCGCCGTGCTGGGGCCCCGGACCTCCGTGGCGGACGGCGCGGTCATCGAACCGAAAATGATGCTGGGCGAAAACGGCAAGGAGGTGCGGCCATGAACGGAATGCACGGGATCATCTTCTCCTACGACAAGGAAAACGGCCTGCGGGAGCTCATCGAAAATCGCGTCCACGGCTCCATCCCCTTCGGCGGTGACTACCGCATCATCGACTTCATCCTCTCCAGCATGGTGAACGCCGGCGTCACGGACGTGGGCGTCATCATGCACGGCAAGTGCCAGTCGCTGCTGGACCACCTGGGCAGCGGCAAGAGCTGGGACCTGAGCCGCAACTTTGGCGGTCTGACGCTGCTGCCGGCCTTCGCCTATAATGAGCAGCACCGCGGCGACGGCCAGTTCCGCGGCCGCGTGGATGCCCTGGGCAGCGTGATGAACTACCTGAAGGGCATCCGCCAGGACTACGTGGTGCTGTCCGACAGCGACACGGTCATCAACGCGCCCCTGGAGGACGTGCTCCGCCGCCATATCGACACCGGCGCGGACATCACCGCCGTCTGCACCGCCGTCCCCGGCGACGGGCAGGACACCTATTTCCGGCTGGACGCCCGGGGCCGCATCACCGACACGGCCTACGGCCTGCACACGCCGGAGGGCTATCGCTGCCTGAACATCTTTGTCCTGCGGACCGAGCTGCTCATCCAGCTGGTGACGGAGTGCCTGAGCCACAACCGTTACAGCCTGCGGCGGGATATCCTTCAGGGCATGAGCAGCCGCCTCCATCTGCAAAGCTACGTCTACGACGGCTACGCCGCCCACATCAGCACCCTGCAGAACTACTACGACCGCAGCATGGAGCTGCTGGATACCGCCACCCGCAGCGCCCTGTTCTGCCCGGACCGCCCGGTATACGGCAAGGAGAACGACTCCCCCTCCAGCTACATCGACCCGGAGGGCGGCTGCGTCAACTCCCTGGCCGCCGACGGCTGCGACATCCAGGGCAGCGTAAAAAACTGCGTGCTGTTCCGCAACGTGCGTATTGAAAAGGGTGCCAGTGTGGAAAACTGTATCCTGTTCAAGGACACGGTGGTCAAGCGCGGTGCCATACTGCGGGGCGTGATCACCGACAAATACGTCACCGTCAGCGAGAATGTGACCCTGATGGGCCACGAGCGCTATCCCATCGTCATCGCCAAGGGCGCGACGGTGTAAGAGAAAGGAGCCTGCCATGAAGCTGCTGTATGTGACCAGCGAGGCCTATCCCTTCTGCAAGACCGGCGGCCTGGCCGATGTGGCCGGCAGCCTCCCCCCCGCCCTGGCGGCGGAGGGTGTCGAGACCGCCGTCATCCTGCCCCTGTACGACAAGATCGGCCCCCAGTGGCGGGAGAAAATGACCTTCCGCCGGTATATCTACGTGGACCTGGGCTGGCGGCATGAGTACTGCGGCCTGTTCTCCCTCTATGACCGGGGTGTGACCTGGTACTTCGTGGACAACGAAAAATACTTCCGCCGCGGCCGCCTGTACGGCGAGTTTGACGACGGCGAGCGCTTCGCCTTTTTCAGCAAGGCCGTCGTCGACCTGCTGCCCAGCCTGGACTGGATGCCGGACATCCTCCACTGCAACGACTGGCAGACGGCGCTGGTACCCATCTATCTCAAGGACGCGGCCACCCGCTGGTGGGAGATACGCCATATCCGCACGGTGTTCACCATTCACAACATTGAGTATCAGGGCCGCTACGGCAGCGACAGCGTAGACCAGCTCTTCGGTCTGGATCGTGGCTGGTACGACGACGGCACCCTCCGCATGGACGGCGACGTGAACCTGATGAAGGGTGCCATGCTCATGGCGGACGCCGTCACCACCGTCAGCCCCACCTACGCCGCCCAACTCCATGACCCGGCCTATGCCGAGGGACTGGAGAGCGTGGTGGACGCCATCGGCTGGAAAATGCACGGCGTGGTCAACGGCATCGACACCGTCACCTACGACCCCGCCGCCGACCCGGCGCTTCCGGCGCATTACACGGCGGCAGACCCGGCCGGCAAGGCCGTGTGCAAGGCATCCCTGCAGGCTGCCCTCGGACTTGCCCAGGAGCCGGACACGCCGCTGATCGCCATGGTAACGCGGCTGGTGGGGCACAAGGGGCTTGATCTCGTGCAGCAGGCCATGGACGGCATCATGGCCACCGGCTGCCAGTTCGTGGTGCTGGGCACCGGCGACAGGCAGTATGAGGATTTCTTCCGCTGGAAAGCCGGGCAGTACCCCGGCCGCCTGTCGGCCCAGATCCTGTACGCCGAGGACCTGTCCAGGCGCATTTATGCCGCCGCGGACCTGTTCCTGATGCCCTCCCGCAGCGAGCCCTGCGGCCTGAGCCAGATGATCGCCATGCGCTACGGCGCGGTGCCCATCGTGCGGAGCACCGGCGGTCTGGCGGACACCGTGCACTCCTGCCAGGTGGGGCAGGAGGACGGCACCGGCTACCTGTTCGGCGACTATGACGCCGGGGCCATGCTCTCCGTCATCGGTCAGGCCACCGGCCTGTACCGGGGCGACCGGACAGGCTTCGACACCGTTCGATACCGTGGCATGACCGCGGACTTCAGCTGGGGCCGCAGTGCGGCGGCCTACCGGCACATTTATGAGAATCTTTGACCCAAGGAGGAGTTACCCGATATGACCTACAACAAAGAGACCCTGAAAGAGGCCATCGTGCAGAAGCTGCGCCTCAACTACGGCTGCACCGAGCAGCAGGCCACCGACGGCGAGATGATGAAGGCCTGCGCCATGGTCCTGCGGGACATCATGGCCGAGCACGGCGTACAGACCCGCGAGGAGACGGCCCACGAGGAAAAGCGCAAGGTCCACTACCTGTCGCTGGAGTTCCTGATGGGCCGCAGCCTGATGAAAAACGCCTTCAATCTGGCGCTGCTGGAGCCCCTGACCGCCGCCATCGGCGAGCTGGGCTTCAAGGCGGCGGACATCTTCGACATGGAGCCGGACGCCGGTCTGGGCAACGGCGGTCTGGGCCGTCTGGCCGCCTGCTATCTGGACAGCATGACCACCCTGGAGATCCCGGCGACGGGCTACTCCATCTGCTATGAGCTGGGCATTTTCAAGCAGAAGATCGTGGAGGGCCAGCAGGTGGAGCTTCCCGACGACTGGATGCAGCTGGGCGACGCGTGGCTGCTGCCCAAGCTGCAGGAGGCCGAGGAGGTCCGCTTCGGCGGTAAGGTCCGCACCCGCTGGGACAACAACCACCTGATGGTGGTCCATGAGGACTACACCCGTGTGCTGGCCATCCCCTGCGATATGGAGATCGCCGGCTACGACACCGACCATGTGAACACCCTGCGCCTGTGGCAGGCCCGCAGCCCCAAGCCCATCGACATGAAGCTCTTCAGCGAGGGCCAGTACCTCCACGCCGCCGAGGAGCGCGCCATGGCTGACGCCATCAGTCAGGTGCTCTACCCCGAGGACAACCACTACGAGGGCAAGTCCCTGCGGCTGAAGCAGCAGTATTTCTTCGTGTCCGCCACCATTCAGTCCATCACCCGCAAGCACATCCAGCAGTACGGTACCCTTAAGAACTTCCATGAGAAGAATGTCATCCAGATCAACGACACCCACCCCACGCTGGTGATCCCGGAGCTGATGCGTATCCTCATCGACGATGCCGGCATGGGCTGGGACGAGGCGTGGAACATCACCACCCACTGCGTGGCCTACACCAACCACACCGTGCTTTCCGAGGCCCTTGAGGTCTGGCCGCAGCAGCTGTTCGAAACGCTGCTGCCCCGCGTGTGGCAGATATTGCAGGAGATCTCCCGCCGCTGGCAGCAGCAGGTGGAGGAATTCTATCACGACCCGGTCAAGACCGCCAAGCTGGCCATTATCTGGGACGGCGGCGTCCGCATGGCCAACCTGTGCATCGCCGGCAGCATGGCCGTCAACGGCGTCAGCGCCCTGCACTCCGAGATTTTGCGGAAGGACCTGTTCAAGGACGCCTGCCAGATGATGCCGGACAAGTTCAAGAACGTCACCAACGGCATCGACCACCGCCGCTGGGTGCCCCAGATCAACCCCGGTCTGGACGGACTGCTCCGTGACCTGATCGGCGAGGGCTATCTCACCCATCCGCAGGAGCTGAAAAAGCTGGAAGCCTACGCCGGTGACAAGGCGGTCCTTCAGCGTCTGGAGGACATCAAGCACCAGAACAAGCTGGCCTTTGCTGCCTTCGCCAGGAAGCACCAGGGCGTGGTGCTGAACACCGACGCCATCTTCGATGTGCAGGTAAAGCGCCTGCACGAGTACAAGCGCCAGCTGCTGAACGCCCTGCAGATCATCTACCTGTACCAGCGCCTGCAGGATGACCCCAGCCTGGACCTCCCGCCCCAGACGTTCCTGTTCGGCGCCAAGGCCGCCCCCGGTTACGCCGTGGCCAAGCGCATCATCCACCTCATCAATTCTCTGGCCGACCAGGTCAACAGCGATCCGCTGTGCAAAGATCGGCTCCAGGTGGTGTTCCTGGAGAACTACCGCGTCTCCCTGGCCGAGGTCCTCATGCCCGCCAGCGAGGTCAGTCAGCAGATCTCCACCGCCGGCAAGGAGGCCAGCGGCACCGGCAACATGAAGTTTATGATGAACGGTGCGCTGACCGTCGGCACCCTGGACGGCGCCAACGTGGAAATGCACGACCTGCTGGGCGACGACAATATGTTCCTCTTCGGCCTTCATGCCGATGAGGTGGAGCACCTGCGCCACACCTACGACCCCAACTTGCTCTACCAGCGCGACCCGGTGCTGCGCCGCGTGCTGGACCAGCTGAAGGTTGGCTTCCGGGACGGCGTTACCTACGAGGACCTGTTCCAGCGCCTTGTCACCGGTGTGGACGGTCAGGCGGACCAGTACATGGTCCTGGCCGACTTCGCCGCCTACTGCGAAGCCGAATCCCGTATGCGCCACACCTACCGCGACCGGGAGACGTGGAACCGCATGAGCCTCACCAACATCGCCCGCAGCGGCGTCTTCGCCGCCGACCGGGCCATCTCCCAGTACGCCGACACCATCTGGCACGTACCCTACAAGCAGTAACGCACAAGGGAGCGCCCCGCGGGGCGCTCCCTTTCTTCGCCGCACCTTCAAAGCCGCGCGGGAAACCTGCCCATATGCCGCCCCGGTAAAATCTCTATTGTAATCCCGGAGAAAGTAGTATATAATACTCCATATTATCGTGTGTTATTATGCCATTTCCGCAGAAAGGAAGTCCGCTATGATAAAAGTCCCCACCGAAAACGGCGAGATCACCATCAGCGACGCCGTGTTCACCACCATCACCGGCGCGGCCGCCACCAACTGCTTCGGCGTCAAGGGCATGGCCCAGCGCAGCATGACTGACGGGCTGGTGCATCTCCTGCGGCCCGAGGCCATGAGCAAGGGCGTCAAGGTCACATACAATGATGACGGCACCGTGTCCATCGAGCTGCACATCGTCGTGGAAAACGGCGTCAACATCGCCACAGTCTGCCGATCCATTATGGGCGAGGTCAAGTATGTGGTCAACCTCAACACCGGCGTCACCGTCAAAGCGGTGAATGTCTGCGTGGATTCCGTCACCGTGTGACGCGCCCGGAAGGAGAACAGACATGACAGAAAAGATCAGCGGCGGCGCCTTCAAGCAGATGGTCGCCTTCGGCGCCGCCTGCATCACCGCGCAGAAACAGGCCATCAACGACCTGAACGTATTTCCGGTGCCCGACGGCGACACCGGCACCAATATGTCCCTGACCATCCAGACGGCGGTGAACGAGCTCCGCAAGGCCGAGCCCGCCACCGTGGACGAGGCCGCCAAGCTGACGGCCTCCGGCCTGCTTCGGGGTGCCCGGGGCAACTCCGGCGTCATTTTGTCCCTGCTGTTCCGCGGCATGAGCAAGGTCCTCAAGGGCCACGACACCGCCGACGGCGCCCTGCTGGCCGAGGCCATGCAGGAGGGCGTTTCCACTGCCTACGGCGCGGTGATGAAGCCCGCCGAGGGCACGGTCCTCACCGTCTCCCGCCTGGCCGCCCAGCGTGCGCTGGAGGCCGCCGGCGAGAAGAACGACGCCGAGTTCGTACTGGACGAGGCCATCAAGACCGGCTATACCACCCTGGCGGAGACCATCGAAATGAACCCCGTGCTGAAAAAGGCCGGCGTAGTGGACGCCGGCGGCAAGGGCTACCTCATCATTCTGGAGGGTATGCTCCGCGCCCTGCGGGGCGAGCCCGTGCCCGAGGTGGTCGATACTGCCGAGGAGAAGGCGGACTTCGCCGCCATCGGCGACGAGGACATTACCTTCGCCTTCGACACCGTGTTCATCGTCCGCAAGACCTCCGACAAGCCCCTGGACGGCCTGCGTGCCTATCTGAACAACATCGGCGACAGCCTGGTCATTGGCGAGGATGACGAGGCCTTCAAGGTCCACGTCCACACCGACACCCCCGGCGACGCCCTGAACGAGGCCCAGAAATACGGCACGCTGGAGCTGGCCAAGATCGAGAATATGCGTACCCAGGCCGCCGACCTGGCCGCCGGCAAGAAGGCCCAGTCCACCGACGATCTGGACGCCGTCGAGGCTGAGCTGGAGCGCGGTGAGGCCGCTGTGGCCGCGCCGGAAAAGCGCTACGGCTTCCTGGCCGTCTGCGCCGGCGAGGGCCTCGAGGCCGTGTTCCGCGACCTGACCGTGGACCGTATCGTCTCCGGCGGGCAGACCATGAACCCCTCCACCGAGGCAATTTTGCAGGAGGTCAACCGCACCCCCAGCGAGATCGTGTTCATCCTGCCCAACAATAAGAACATCATCATGGCCGCCCAGCAGTGCGTGGGCCTGACGGAAAAGCAGGTCATCGTGGTGCCCACCGCCACCGTGCCCCAGGGCATCTCCGCCATGATGGCCGTGGACCCGGACAACGACGATCCCCAGGCCATCCTGGCCGCCATGACCGAGGCCGCCGCCAACGTCACCACCGCCCAGATCACCTACGCCGCCCGCAACTCCGACTTCGACGGCTTCGCCATCAACGAGGGCGACTATCTGGCCCTGTGCGACGGCAAGCTCCTGGGCACCGACCGCAGCCTGGACGTGCTGCTGGATAAGCTGGCTCACGTAGCCGCTGATAAGAACGCCGAGTTCGTCACCGTCTACTCCGGCCAGGGTGTCACCGAGGATGACGCCGCCCGCGCCGCCGAGGTGTTCGAGACGATCTGCCCCGACGCCGAGGTCGCCGCCCTTCCCGGCGGCCAGCCGGTGTACTACTACATCATCGCCATCGAATAACATACAGGGAAGCACCCGCCCGGGTGCTTCCTTTTTTCTCCTCCTGCACCCCGTCAGCCTTCCCCCCGAGGGCGCACCCCCGTAAGCCTTCCCCTTGAGGGGTCCGCAGTGTTGAATGACAGGCCGGTGGCCTGTCAGATCCGCGGACCGACCGACCCGCAGGGAGACAGGTGCCCCCGAAGGGGGCGGATGAGGTGTAGCCGCGCAGCGGCGTAAAACCCCTCCGCCCCTCCACAATATCCCAAAACTCTCCGTATAATTCGCAAAAAGAACACCCTGTGTATTCACGCAGGGTGTTCTTTTCGATGTATACGCTCAGGCCAGCGTCTCCATCTCCTTGTTGACGCTCTCCTCGCAGCTACGCATAGCCAGGATGGTTTTTTCCATCAGCTCCTCGATGGTCCAGCCCAGGCGCTCCGCGCCGGTGTTGATCACGTCCCGGGAGCAGCCGGCGGCGAACTTCTTGTCCTTATACTTCTTCTTCAGGCTGCTGACCTCCATGTCCATCACGCTCTTGCTGGGGCGCATACGGGCGGCCGCGCCGACCAGGCCCGTCAGCTCGTCGGCGGCAAACAGCACCTTCTCCATCTCGTGGGTGGGCTCCACATCGCAGCACAGGCCGTAGCCGTGGGAACAGACCGCGTGGATGAGCTCGTCGGAGCACCCCGCCTTCTTCAGCAGTTCCGGTGCCTTCCGGCAGTGCTGCTCCGGCCACATCTCAAAGTCGATGTCGTGCAGCAGACCCACCGTGGCCCAGAAATCCGCGTCCTCGCCATAGCCCAGCTCATTGGCGTACCAGCGCATAACGCCCTCCACCGTCAAACCGTGGAGAATGTGGAACGGCTCCTTGTTGTACGTTTTCAGCGCCGCCAGCGCCGCCTCGCGGGAGATACATTCTTTCATGGGTAAAGCCTCCTTTGTATACCAGAGACGGGCGCCGCCCGCCCCCTTGATGCTCTTCCGGAATTTGGCGCGCCCGGTGCGGCGCACCCCTTTTCCTATTTGCCTACCATTTTAGCAGGTTATTCTCCGTTGTCAAGGCTTTTTCCAACAAGTTTGCCAGCCGTTTTCCCCGTTCCGCCGCGCGATCCGCCTCCGCCGCCAGCAGCTGCCGCAGGCAGCCGTCCTCCATGCGCGCCGCCAGATCGGCGCAGC
>JABLTO010071319.1_pt1 | contig 42408 bp, 43 predicted proteins | sample 7160091 | NCBI WGS metagenome assembly JABLTO01 (sample SAMN14651225, study PRJNA627086) | human gut metagenome | isolation source: feces | host: Homo sapiens
CGGGTATCACAATCGTTTCCACGTTGTTTAAAGCCGCCAGCCGTACCAGATCTTCTCCCGGATCAGAAATACAAGGCATTCCTGCATCCGAAACAATCGCGCAGTTTTCTCCGTCAAGAATTCTGCTGATCAGATATTCTCCTTTCTCCCGCAGATTGTGTTCATGATAGCTGATCATCGGTTTTTTGATATGAAAATGATTCAGCAGTTTAACCGTTACTCTGGTATCTTCTGCTGCAATGAAATCCACTTCCTGCAGTGTTTCAACAGCGCGCGGGCTGAAATCCGAAAGATTTCCGATCGGGGTACCGACCACGTATAATTTTCCTGACATATTACAAAGCAGTCCTTTCTGCGGTTTGGTCTCATACAATATGCTTATCATATCAAATATTATCTGAAAAAGCAAGAAAAGAAACATTGCGTTTCGGGAGGCAGTATGGTATATTATTTGAGTAAAATGCTGAAACAATCTGCTTTTCAAAAAGGAGGATAAGCTATGCGGAGAAAAATACGGCGTATGGCTTTAAAAGCCATCTTGACCTTTATCGGTATCGTAATGCTTGCAAACGCATTTGTTTTAATGATGATTTCAAACATGCATACCGGGCTGATACTGACTTTTGTGCTGGGATTCCTTTTTTTGTTTTATGGCATATTTCTTGAAATAATCATGCAAAAGGTTCCGAAATGGGTACGGTGCATCTTTTTTGCCGGCATTATCGGAGTGATAGCTTTCAGCTCGTTTTTATCAATATACGGAAATACTGACAATGTTACCTATCATGAAAATGCCATTATTGTTTTGGGAAGCGGTATTCGCGGGGAACAACTGAATGAACCTCTTATACGTAGGCTTGACAGCGCCATAGATTATTACCGCGAAAATCCTGATGCCGTTATTGTGCTCAGCGGAGGGCAGGGACCGCAGGAAAGCATTACGGAAAGTTTGGCAATGAAACGGTATATGCTGAATCAGGGAATCCCGCAGAATAAAATTTTGCAAGAGGATTGTGCAACCAGTACATATCAAAACTTTGTAAACTCCAAACAACTTCTGGATGACTATTTTGATGACACTTATGATGTTGCATTTGTAACCAGCGATTATCATATATACCGAGCCGGCAGTATAGCCAAAACCGCCGGATTTGATCATGTAACCCATTGTCATGGTGAAACACCATGGTATATGTCTTTGTCCAGCTATCTGCGGGAATGTGTTGCAGTTTTAAAATTTTGGATATTTCACAAATAATCGGCTGTTAAGAATAAAACATAAGTGGTTCTATACGAGTTTATTTAGAAAATAAGAAACAAATCCCCCTCCACCAGAACAACGGGTGGAGGGGTGTTTTAGTTGTTTTCAAATCCATAAATTTTTAAAAGTTCTTCCGAAAATCCGTTTTCACTTTGTACGACCAGTAAAGGCTCCACTTTTAAAAAAGGCTTACTGTGTTTTTTTCCTTCTATTAAAAACAACCATGGCGCAGTATTACTGTTTTTTGCTACAAATCGCAGCCGCTTCGGCTCAATATCTGCATTTTTCATCGCTGTGATGACGTCAGCCAGTCTTTCCGGGCGCTGACACAGACAGAGTCTGCCGCCGTATTTTAACAGCTTTCCCGCGGATTTGCAAACATCATCTATGGTGCAAAGCACCTCGTGACGGGCAATTTGTTCGGCAGTTAATTCAGATAAAATACCGGTATTCCCGGCTTTATAAGGAGGATTGCAAGTGACAATGTCAAAGCTATGGGGCGTGAGTGAAGCACTGTTCACCTCGGCAATGTCTTTTAAATCAGCATGTATTGCCGTAATACTTCCTTCCAAATCGGAATGTTCGATGGAAAGCTGAAACTGTTCGATCGCTTGCTGCTGAATGTCTACACCGACAATTTGTTTTGGCTGGTAATTTTTTGCCAGCGCCATTGGGATGATACCGCATCCGGTTCCTAAATCGCACACAATATCTTTATGGCGGGGCGCCGCAAAATTTGCCAGTAAAAAGGCGTCTGTTCCGAAACGATGTTCCGGAGAAACACAAACCTTAATGGAGTCAGACAGAGATTCAAAACGATAACTGGGGTTCATAAAAACAGTCATTCCTTTTTTATTTTTCAATTTCATCATTTTGTTAGGTTGATTTTCATGAATGTTACGGTGATTGCTGTAAAATTACCGAGGAGATGATCTCACTTGATGTCACAGGAACAGAAGAAGTTTCAAAACTGCTTGTAATGCGATCAGAGGAATCAATATCGGATTCTGCCGGCGGCACAGAGATTGCGGAAGAAACGCCGGGGATGACTTTACTGCTGACCGAAGGCAACGGGGTAGAGGAAATCACAGTAATATGCTGTTGAGATGATTCTTTTTCTTGGCTGGGCGAATAGGCGCGGTGCTGCGCAGGATGCTTGATGTTGCTGACTGTATCAAATGAATATCCTTTTGACCGCAGCCATTCGATGATTTCCGGTAAAGCCTCCAATGTGCCTTGGTTGCGTTCAACATCATGCATCAGAATAACCGGTTCATCAAATTTTAATGCTTCTTTTTTTATGTTTTCCAGGATTTTTTCCTTGCTTTGTGCTTTGCTGCTGGCATCGCCGGAAGAAACATTCCAGTCATGATGGGTAATGCCTTTATCGTGCAAAGCGGAAAGAATTCCGTTTAATACCGGTTTGCTCAAATATTTTTTGCTGATGCTGCTGCCGCCCGGAAAGCGAAGCTGTTTCGTTCTTTGACCAGTGACTGACTCAATCCATTGATCCACCTTTTCGAAGTCTTCCATGAAAGAGCTTACATTGCGGTAGATTTGTTTGTAGTTATGACAGTAGCTGTGTGCGGCGATCTCATTTCCTTCGTCGGAAGCTAACTTCATATAATTTGCTAATTTTTCGCTGCTTTTATATACAACAAAGAAAGTTGCTTTTGCCTGATATTGTTTTAAAGTTTCAATGATTTTCGGCGTCATTTCAGTCGGCCCATCATCAAAAGTAAGGTAAGCAACCTTATTGGCATCGTCTGACACAGGCTTCGCACTCCGAGACGGATTGCCTTTTGACTCTGTCTTAGAAACGTTTTCTGAGATTGTTTGAGCGACGGAAACTGATGAGGAGGATACAGGCGCAACAACATGCTGACCGGTATCATGGCATCCTGATATCAGGGAAACCGATAGCAATAAAGGTGTTAAGATAAATGAGAATTTTTGAAGTGAAAACATGATTTATTACCGCCAGATTGTATGAAATAAACTACATATTTGTCAAATGCAAGCATTTACAAATTTCATCGGCACGTCCATACGCTCGGCAACTTGCTCCGGCGTCATTCCGCTATCTAAGAAACGCTTACAGACTGCTTTCATATTTTCCCCAACCTCAATAATATGTTTGTCGGGGTCATAGAAACGGACTACACGCTGTCCCCATGAATGTTCTTTTATAGGGTGAACATATTCAATATCATAATCTGTTAGTTTACTTGCGAATTTATCAAAATCATCTTCTTCAAAGTAAATTTCAAAATTATTACCTCCAAAAGAAATTTTGCTTGTACCTATAAATTCTCTATATGTTTCAACGGTCTGTAAAGCTAAGCCACCAGTCAAAGTTTTGTTTGCTCCAAAGTCCATAATAACATGAAGCCCAATAACTTTTTTATAAAACTCAACGGATTTGTCTATATCAGTTACTACCAACATAGGATTTTCTAATTTCATTTTCAATATCTCCCAACAAATTCCAATTCATCGACTTTTTCGACAGATTCTTTATAGCATTTATACATGGCTTTTTCCATCATAATCCTGCTATGTACGAAACAGCAAAACCAGCCACTCCTGTCAACGATTAAGATGAACGTGCTTCGCCCGCTGTAGAAAAGGGCATCTACCCCTGATTATGTGGCAAATACGAGGGCGAAAGCAACGAGTGCTTTCGCCCTCGTATAGTATACCCTTGTATCTTCTCGTATCGTTTTATATCTCCATAAGAAATTCGGTCACCAAAGTATTAAAATCAACGCCGTGTTGGATGTTGTAATCTGCGAAAAAGTCAGTATTTGCAAGGGCTTTTACAGTTCAAGGCGTTTTGATAGCACAAAATCAAATACTATTTTTATTATAAAATATACCGTTTATGAAGTCAATCAAAGAAACAATATTGTGTTAAAACTGTAATTTCTGTTATTGTTTTGTAATATACACGGTTTTGGTGAATGAAATACGAAAAATAAGAACATACTAGGAAAAAGGCGAATGGAATCAATCGCCTGCATCAAGAAAGGAATGAATTGGTATGGAATTAAAGGGCAGCAGAACAGAGGCAAATTTAATGGCGGCAATCGCAGGAGAAAGTCAGGCTAGAAACAAGTACATTTATTACGCTGAGCAGGCACGAAAAGACGGATTTGAACAAATCGCTGACATTTTTGAGGAAACTGCGTTAAATGAACAAACTCACGCTTATCTTTGGACACTTCATATTAGAGGCGGCTCCTTACCCAAGACAGAAGATGCTTTAAAAGATGCAGCGGGCGGGGAACATTATGAATGGTCCGAGATGTATAAAACTTTTGCCGAAGAAGCAAAGCAAGAGGGGTTTACCGATATTGCATTTCAATTTGAAAAAGTGGCTGCAATTGAACGAACCCATGAAGAACGCTTTAATAAATTAACCCGGAATATTGCGGAGCAAAAGGTGTTTAAAAAGGATGAACCGCAAAAGTGGATTTGCCGTTTCTGCGGAAATGTTCATGAAGGACAGGAAGCTCCCGGGATTTGTCCGGTATGCAAAAAGCCGCAGGCGTATTTTGAAGTCAAAGCAGAAAACTATTAATCATTCATTTCAAACGAAATATCGTACAACATCAGCAGAGAAGAAAAGCAATGATTTTTATGCAAAACAACCGAGGACAGGGATTTCCTATTCTCGGTTGTTATTTATTTGACAAAATATGAAAAAAATCAAATTACACATTGACTATTAGAAAATAAAAACCTATAATATATATAAATAGGCATTAGCCAAATATAAAAGATAGACTTATATGGGAGGAAACTTTTTATGAGCAGAGTTTACAACTTCAGTGCAGGACCATCTATGCTGCCGGAATCCGTTTTAAAAAAAGCCGCGGGAGAAATGCTGGAATACGAGAGCACCGGACAATCCGTCATGGAAATGTCACACCGCTCAAAAGCGTATGAGGCAATTATCAATGGATGTGAGGCACTTTTACGTGAAGTGATGGCGATTCCCGACAACTACAAAGTGTTGTTTTTGCAGGGTGGTGCATCCTCTCAGTTTGCAATGATTCCTTTAAACCTGATGAATAAATCCGGAAAAGCAGATTATGTCATTACCGGTCAATGGGCAAAAAAATCATATCAGGAAGGCTCCAGATACGGAGAATGCAAAGCGGTTGCTTCTTCTGCAGACAAGACCTTTACATATATTCCAGAACTCGACAGCAGCACATTTACAAAGGATGCTGATTATTTCCACATTTGCCAAAATAATACGATCTACGGTACACGTTATGTAGAATTGCCGCAGACTGGAGATATTCCGTTGGTTGCTGACTGCAGTTCCTGCATTTTATCAGAGCCAATCGATGTCACCAAATACGGTATGATCTATGCCGGAGCACAGAAGAATATGGGACCTGCCGGCTTAACAGTTGTGATTATTCGTGAAGATTTAATCGGTCATGCGCAGGATATTACGCCGACAATGTTTAACTATCAGACACATGCCGATAACGGTTCGATGTTTAACACTCCGCCTACCTATGCGATTTACATCTGCAAGCTGGTGCTAGAGTGGCTGAAAAACGATATCGGCGGCTTGGAAAACATGAAGAAGATTAACGAAGAAAAGGCAGCGCTTTTGTATGATTTCTTGGATTCTTCCGAGATGTTTAAGGGCACCGTTGAGAAAAAGTATCGTTCCTTGATGAACATTCCGTTTGTGACTGGCGATGACGAGCTTGATAAGAAGTTTGTAAAAGAGGCTGCTGATGCCGGATTTGTCAACCTGAAAGGTCACCGCAGCGTAGGCGGAATGAGAGCTTCTATTTATAACGCCATGCCATTAGAAGGCGTTCAGAAACTGGTTGACTTTATGAAAAAATTCGAGGCGGAAAACAAATAATAAATCTTTGGAAAGGGTTTGATATTTATGTTTAATATTAAAACGCTGAATAAAATTTCTCCGGTTGGATTAGACCATTTTGATCGTTCCAAATACATGTGGGGAGATGACATAGAAAATCCAGATGCAGTCTTAGTTCGTTCTGCTTCGATGCATGACATGGATATGCCGAAAAGCTTGGTAGCAATTGCCAGAGCAGGAGCCGGTGTGAATAATATCCCGATCGACAAATGCGCCGAGGAGGGGATTGTTGTTTTTAATACACCCGGTGCGAATGCCAATGCAGTTAAAGAGCTGGTGTTGCTCGGTATGCTGATTTCTTCCAGAAAAGTGGTTCCTGCATTGGAATGGGTTAAAACTTTACAGGGTCAGGGCGCTGAAGTCGGCAAGCTGGTAGAAAAAGGCAAGGGGCAGTTCGCAGGCCCTGAAATTGCGGGAAAAACATTGGGCGTTATCGGTTTGGGTGCAATCGGAGTGAAGGTGGCAAATGCCGCGACTCATCTCGGAATGAAAGTATATGGCTATGATCCTTACATATCTGTTGACGGCGCGTGGGAGCTTTCCCGTTCAGTATATCATGCTAAAACTTTGAAAGAGATTTTTGAAGCATGCGATTATATTACGATCCATGTTCCTTGCAACGGAGACACCAAAGGAATGATCAATTCCGAATCGATTGCCACCATGAAGAGCGGTGTTCGGATACTGAACTTTGCCCGCGGGGAGTTGGTGGTTAGCGAAGATGTATTGGCGGCATTGGCAAACGGAAAAGTGGCGGCTTATGTAACTGATTTCCCGTCTGAAGATTTAATCGGTCAAAACGGAGTGATTGCAATTCCGCATCTTGGCGCGTCTACTCCGGAGTCGGAGGACAACTGTGCACAGATGGCGGTATTGGAAGTCATTGATTATCTTGAAAACGGAAACATTAAGAATTCTGTAAATATGCCGGCAGTAGAGATGCCGCGAAGCGGTAAGGCAAGAGTTTGCATTATTCATAAAAATATTCCGGCAATGGTTTCTCAGATTGCAACGGTTCTTTCTAATAATGGTTTAAATATTGAGAACATGCAGGATAAGTCCAGAAAAGAAATGGCTTATACCTTGTTGGATGTTGCTGAAAGTGTAGATTGTAAAATTGTTGATCAGCTGATGGCAATTGACGGCGTAATTAAAGTCAGAATTGTATAATTATTGTCTTATGAAACAATACTGAAACAAGGCGGGATCTTCCCGCCTTGTTTTTTATTCATAAAATGTTTGGTATTTACTAATTGATGTATAACGAAATGTTCTTTATAATATCAATATACATTGTAAGGAAATAATTGTAAGCCGAAGCAATGATGATTTTGATTACGATCTTGCCAAGAGGGGGAACAAGCAGAATGCTTGAATTAAAAAACATAAAAAAAACCTATCATGTCGGAGACATTGAAACGAAGGCGCTGGATGGAATTTCGGTTGCTTTTCGGGAAAAGGAGTTTGTAGCTATCCTGGGAACCAGTGGCTCCGGAAAGACAACCTGTTTAAATATTATCGGCGGTTTGGACCGATATGATTCCGGTGAAATGAGTATTAAGGGAAAGAAAACTTCAGATTTTAAGGATAAGGATTGGGACGCATACCGTAATAATTCGGTGGGATTCGTATTCCAGAGCTATAATTTAATCATGCACTTGAGCATTGTAGCCAATGTGGAGTTGGGAATGACGCTCAGCGGAGTATCCGCGGAAGAAAAGCATCGTCGTGCATTGGAAGTTTTGGAGCAGGTCGGACTGAAGGATCATCTGCATAAGAAGCCCAATCAGCTTTCGGGCGGTCAGATGCAGCGTGTTGCAATTGCACGAGCCCTGGCAAATAATCCCGAGATTCTTCTTTGTGATGAACCGACCGGTGCATTGGATACAACTACCAGTATTCAAATTATGGAGCTAATCAAAGAGGTAGCCAAAGATCGTTTGGTTGTTATGGTAACCCATAATCCTGATCTTGCGGAAAAATATGCCGATCGCATCATTCGTTTTCAGGACGGAAAGATTATTTCAGACAGCCATCCGCATCAGGAACGTCCGAAACCGGATGGGTTTTCGCTGAAGAAAACCAGTATGAGTTTCTGGACTGCGTTAAAACTTTCTTTTAATAATATTCGTACCAAAAAGGGAAGAACTTTTTTGACGTCTTTTGCTTCCAGTATCGGTATTATCGGAATAGCGGTTATTCTTAGCTTGTCCACCGGCTTTCAAACGCAAATTGACGAGTTTCAAAGCAATGCAATGGCTGAATTCCCGATTGTCATTTCTAAATCCGCAATGGAAGTAGATATGGAATCGATGAAAACCATGCAAGAAAACATGAAAGATCAGATCATGGGCACGACCGAATATGCCGATTCGGATGAGGTGTATTTATATGATCCTTCCGAAAACACATTAATGCATACCAATTTGTTTACCGATGAATTTATCACCTACTTGAATCAGGTTGATCCTGAAGTATGTTCCGGTATTGGACACACCTATATTGTTTCGATGAACATGCTGCGTAATATCGATGGAGAGATAACGCCGGTGTCATTGCAAACTCCCGGTTCTTCTCAGAGCGGTATGATGGGCAATATGAGCAACGGAATGAGTAGTATGGGGCTTTCTTCTTATCCGAAGCAGTTGGGAGCAGGAGAAAACGACTATTTATCTAAAAACTATGATTTACTGGCGGGTGACTATCCGAAGAGCGCAACTGATCTGGTGTTGGTCATTGATTCCAAAAACCGAATTGATTACAATATTCTTAAAAATTTAGGATTTGATACCGAAAAGAAAGAGTCAATTGATTTTTCCGCTATTGTCGGCACTGAACTTAAAATTATAGCGAATAATGATTATTATGTCAAAACGCCGATGGGTTCTTTTTTGCCAAATACCGACTATCAGGCAATGTATCAGGCTGAAAATAACATTACTGTAAAAATCAGCGGTATTGTGCGGCAAAAACAGGACGTAAAAATCGGTGTTTTGGGGAATGGAATTGCTTACAGCGACGAATTGGCTCAGATGGTAATTGAAACAGCCAAGGATTCTGATATTGTAAAAGCGCAGAAAGAATCCGACAAGAATGTGATTCAGATGAACAGTATGACTGAGGAAGAAAAAGAACAATTTGTTTCTTATTTGGGCGGTGACACGACACCTTATATGATCATGATGTATCCGAAAGATTTTGAAACAAAGGATTCTATCCTGTCCTATCTGGATTCTTATAACGAAGGCAGAGAAAATGACGATCAGATCGTTTATACTGATTTGGCGGGAACCATGTCCGATATGACCAGCGGTATTATGGACGGCATCACGATTGTGCTGATTGCTTTTGCAGGAATTTCCTTGGTGGTAAGTTTGATTATGATTTGTATTATTACCTACACTTCGGTATTGGAACGCACCAAAGAAATCGGTATTCTGCGGGCTTTAGGAGCACGAAAAAAGGATATTACCCGTGTGTTTGATGCGGAAACTTGTATATTAGGGGTGTTTTCGGGCGTACTCGGCGTTGTCATTTCCTGGCTACTGACTTTTCCGATTAATGCGATATTGTATCGGATGACCGAACTTTCGGGAGTAGCACATCTGCAGCTGATTCATGCGGTAATTTTGGTTGCAGTCAGCACGATTTTGACGGTTCTCGGCGGTCATATCCCGGCAAAAATGGCATCCAGGAAGGATGCTGTTGAAGCTTTGCGCAGTGAATAATATCTTTGTCATTTCCGCTTGAAAGTGGTATACAAGCGTGTAGAAACGGTTATCAGAAAGAATAATAGAGTGTGATCAACTGCAATATCGGATTGATGACACTCTATTATTTTGCGTTTGTTATTGAAAAGATAGGAAAAAAGAGCTATAATAAAACTGGCAGATGGATGAATTGCTTGCGCAAGAACAATAAATACAGAGGAATGTTTAACGATCGTGAAGAAACAGACAAAACTCACTTTTTTTAAAGGCTTTCGAGATGGATTGCCGATTTTACTTGGATATTTATCGGTGGCTTTTGCTTTTGGCATGTTGGGCTCTGAACGCGGATTGCCGGTCTGGGCGCCAGCTGTAATATCAATGACCAGCTTCACCGGAACCGGTCAATTTGTCGGAGTTACTCTTTTTAGCTCGGGCATTGCTTTAACTGAAATCACGCTGACGATTTTAATTATCAATATTCGATATATGCTAATGTCACTTTCACTTTCTCAAAAGCTGGAAGAAAAGATGACGCTGTGGCAAAGGCTTCTTGTGGCATTCGGCAATACCGACGAGATTTATGCGGTCTCGATGCAGCAAAACGATTTCTTAAATTTCCGATATATGGTTGGATTGATTCTTGCATCTTATACCGGATGGGTAGGCGGGACCGTTATCGGTTCGGCAGCCAGTTCTATTCTGCCGCGGGCGATTGTCAGTGCGTTGGGAATTGCGATATATGCGATGTTTGTAGCAATTGTTATACCTCCTGCTAAAAAATCAAGACCGATTGTAATTGTGATAGCAATTTCCATTGTGTTAAGCTGTATTTTTCGGTATACGCCCGGGTTGAATCGGATTTCAAGCGGATGGGTGGTTATTATCTGCGGTGTGTCTGCGGCATTGTTTGGCGCGCTGCGATATCCGAACATTAAACCAGCCTATACCGATGAATCTGATAATGGGGAGCGGAATTCTGACTCCGAAATCGGACATCATAACAATACGGAGGGTTCGGCACAATGAATGATAAGAAACTGCTGCTTTTTATTTTGCTGACCGCATTGGTGTCGTATCTTCCCCGAATGATTCCGCTGGCTATATTTCGCAAAAGAATTCAGAATAAATACATACAGTCTTTTTTAAGTTATATGCCCTATGCAGTATTAGGTGCAATGACTTTTCCGGAAATTCTGTATTCTACTAACAGCATGGTATCGGCAATTGCAGGATTGACAGTGGCATTATTGTTGTCCTATAAGGAGTTGGGGCTTTTGCCGACAGCGCTCGGTGCAACAGGTACGGTTTTTGTAACGGAGCAGATTTTACACTGGATAGCGAAGTAATGATTGAAAAGGATTGGTGACTGTAATGGCTGATTTATTGCAGGGAGAAAAGCAATTTCATTTGCAGGTAACACCTGATCAGGTGGGAAAATATGTGATATTGCCGGGTGATCCGGGAAGAGTTCCGCGTATAGCTGCTTATTTGGATCATGCAGAACAAATTGCGTCCAACAGGGAATATACTACTTTCACCGGTACGCTTCACGGAGAAAAGGTGAGTGTAGTATCTACCGGAATCGGCGGACCGTCTGCCGCAATTGCGGTAGAAGAACTGATTAAATGCGGCGCGCACACTTTTATTCGTATCGGTACCAGCGGAGGGATTGATCGGAAGGTAGTCGGAGGAGATTTGCTGGTTGCATCTGCCGCAGTGAGAGGCGACGGTACCAGCAAGGAATATCTGCCGCCGGATTATCCTGCCGCTGCTGATTTTCAGGTGCTGAAAGCATTAGACGAAGCAGCCTCGGAATTGTCCGAAGATGCAGATGGGAAAAGGTATCACGTTGGAGTGGTACAAAGCAAGGATTCTTTTTATGGTGAGACAGAGCCGGAAACGATGCCGGTGTCTGATTACTTGCTGCATCGCTGGGAAGCATATGTAAAATGCGGCTGTCTGACTTCTGAGATGGAAACGGCGACGATTTTCAGTGTTGCAATTGTCAGAGGTGTTCGTGCAGGCGCCGTCCTGACTGCATTGTGGAATGTGGAGCGTTCTAATGCCGGATTGAGTGATCCGATTTGCCATGACAGTACACGTGCCATTCAATGTGCGGTCAGCGCAATCGGCAAACTAATTGTTCGTGACCGATAAAAATAACATGCAAATAAACAGTCGAAAGGGTAACAGATGTTATTCTGCTTTTAGCTGTTTATTTGCATATTCATTTTATTTTAGGGAAAATTAATGATCATTGAATCGTTTGAAAAGAATCATTTTCTGTTGGTTTGGACACTGCCGTAAGGTAAATCAAAATTTTATTTTGTTCAAATTATAAGTATTGTTTGCTTTTTTGACAATACTCTGTAATATTTAAGAAATTATGACGAAAAAACAGTTTTTTTCATTTTTTGAAAAAAAAGTGTTGACATTTGTTTCCTATCTTGATATAATAATAAAGCGTTCTGAAGAAGAAAGTAAAAATCCTTGTTTGGAACGTATTTATATGTGTGAGAGCCACTAGCTCAGTTGGCAGAGCATTTGACTTTTAATCAAAGGGTCCGGAGTTCGAATCTCCGGTGGCTCACCATTATAATCCCGTCGGGCAATAGTCCGGCGGGATTTTTTATTTGAATTTATTGCCGGGGGACAACTGCAAAAAAGATTAAATCATCATTTCTGTCATTAATCAGGCTGTGGGAGTGTCCTTTTGGGCAATAGTGGCAGATGCCGGCTTCCAATTTTTCCTCAGTATCATCATATATCATTTTTCCTCTGCCTTGCAGAATGTATAGGATTTCGCTGTTGGTTTCATGGGTGTGCATGCCGATGGAGGCGCCCGGCTCCAATTTTCCATACATAATACGGTTGTTGTCATCCACAAACATGCTGGCAGTTACTTCTTTTTCTCCGCCGCGCATCTGTTTGATCGTTTCGCTTTTTATTCTTTTAAAGTCGATAATCATATGTCAATTCCTCCGTTTTCGTATTTTTATTTACGATATTATTATACTGTAAAATTATGGATAAATCAAATCAGGTTTGTTAAAAAAGAAGAGGCTGAAAGCATCCTGCATAGGATGCTTTCAGCCTCTTTGTATGTCAATAATTAAGCACAAAATGAATTGAACCAAGCACAAATGGTTTTAAAGATGTTACACATATTTTTTTACCTCCTTTGGCATTTCCCTTTGCGGGATGACTAAATTATAACAAAACGGTAACAAAAATGCAATGCAAAAATTCTGGAAGCCATGGTAAAAAAAGCCTAGACAAAAAATTATCTAAAAAATGTAGTTCTAATTCAGCCTGTCCCATCATATCAATTAAGAGAAAAGGACAAGATGTTACGGCTTTTTGCCGTAAAACATAAAGGAAAAACAGTAAGAAAGAAATGCACTGCATTCCTTTCTTGCTCCGCTTTTGCAGGGTTGATTTGCATATCGTTTTCCTAGACCTATAAAAGCTCACAAAAGGAGTGACTGTTCATATGGAGCACGATGTTTTTGAACAAGCAGTGGATGTTTTGTGCGACAACATCAAAGGGCGGATGTCGGAGATTACAGAGCATGTGAAACATACTGCCATTGAAATCAGGATGCGGACAGGCTTGCCGCTCATGATTAATACGTTAAGCGAGCCGGTATTTCTGTTGAAAAACGGCGGTGTAACATGCAATAACCGCCCGGGAGTTTATCTGGTGAGCGCTGAGGATATCGAGCAATCTTTTCGCAAAATATGCGGATATTCGGTACATAGCTATCAAAATGAAATCCGCAACGGATATCTTACCGTGAAAGGAAACCGTATCGGCTTTTGCGGTACCGCAGTTGTGGAAAATGGGAGCATTACAACGCTGAGAAAAATTACTTCGCTGAATATCCGGATTGCCCGACAAATCAATAGCACTGCCGATCCTATTGTTTCTTTGTTTCGTCAAAAAGGATTGTGCGGCGTTTTAATTTTGGGCGCTCCCGCTACCGGAAAGACCACTATGCTAAAGGATTTAGTAAGACAGCTAGCAAACGGTTCCACCGGAAGGTTTGTTCAGATATCGGTGGTTGACGAGCGTGGCGAGATTGCCGGTGAACGCGGGGATGGTTTTGGTAATGATCTGGGTGTATCGTCCGATGTTTTATCCGGATATCCAAAGGGCAAGGGGATGGAAACAGCAATTCGTACCATGGCGCCCGAAATGATAGTGTGTGACGAAATCGGAAACCGGGAGGATGTTGCAGCCGTTTTAGAAGCAGTTAACTCGGGAGTTAAAGTGGTTGCCACTATGCATGCCGGAAGTATCAAAGAATTTATGAGAAAACCGGTTGCAAAACAGCTGTTGGATATCGGTGCTTTTACCTATGTCCTTGTTTTAGATAACAGCGGACCGAAATGTCTTGTGAAACAGCTTTTTCATCTGGATCAACTGAAAAGAGGAGAGGGGGAAGAGTCTGGATATGATCAAGATATTGGGATTGATTTTTGTCGTGGCGGCGTCAGGCTTAGCGGGACTCCTAATGTCCTCGAATTTATCAAAAAGAGTGAATGAAATTGAAATCAGCATTTTGCTGCTGGAAAAAATTCAGACATATTTGCGATACAGCAAAATTCCGACCTCTGAACTGATTCATTCCCTTGCATATAATGAAAATTTTATTGCATTGACCTTTTTAAAAGAATGCAGCCGGAAAATAGAGCAAGGCAATGCTTTCCCGGAAGCGTGGAAGTCCGGAATTTGTTTATGGCGGGATACGGGAATGAATAAGAGAGATAAAGAGATTTTATCCGGCGTGTCTGATATTTTGGGCAGCAGTGATTATGAAAGTCAGATTAACTCTTTGGAACTTACCGCATCGTTGCTGGAGCAGAATCTAAAGGAAGCGTTGGATGAAAAGAATACGACCGGTAAGCTTTATCGTTCGTTGGGGGTGCTGATCGGAATCGGAATGGCGATTTTTATTGCTTAGACAGTATTTGTGTCGGTATTGGCAGTATGGCGTTACTGTTTTAACAACCGGAAAGGAATATAGAATTTATGGAAGTAGATTTGATTTTTAAGATTGCTGCAATCGGGATTATTGTCGCGGTGCTTCATCAATTGCTGGTGCGCTCCGGCAGGGAGGAACAGGCAATGATGACGACTCTTGCCGGATTAATTGTGGTGCTGATGATGATAGTAAATGAAATCAGCAATTTGTTTGAAACAATAAAATCAATTTTCGGATTGTATTGAAAAAGCAATCTATGATACGAAACAAAAATCGTGAAATGGGGAACGGTAGGTATGAATATATTGGCGATTGTCGGAATCGGAATTGTGGCAACGGCAATTTGTATTTTAATCAAGCAGTATCGCCCCGAATTTGCTATGATGGTTTCCCTTTCCTGCGGCGTTTTGATTTTTGTTATGGTTTTGCTTAATTTATCTCCCGCTTTTATTGAGATCCAGGAATTAATGAGCAAAGCGTCGTTGGATAACGGGTATTTTAAGGTGCTTGTAAAATCGCTGGGGATTTGTTATGTGACATCGATCGCGAGCGATTCCTGTAAAGACGCAGGACAAGCTGCAATCTCCGGCAAAATAGAACTTGCGGCAAAAGTTGCAATCGTGATTTTGGCGTTGCCGCTGTTTACTAAAATTGTCAATTATGCGTTGGATTTAATTGCGGTGTGATGTGACAGTCTGCGGAAAGGATGGTCATAACGATGGGACTGTTTAAAAAAGCAGGAAGTATGCTTTTCATTGCCATATTGTTTTTGACAATATTTGCTGTTCCTGTGTGCGCTCAAGAGTCAGAGACGATTGATAATCAGCAAATTATGGAAGAACAGTTGGAAATCAGCGGAGCAGATGAATTATACGATCAGATTCCCGATTCGGCAAATGAAATTTTAGAGAAAAACGGAATTGACGGAATCAATCCGGATAGTTTGATTGGGCTTTCGGTCGGAGATTTCTTTCAGACCTTATGGGATATGGTGAAATCTGAGATTCACCTTCCGCTGCGGATTTTTATTACGATGATTGCTGTGGTGATGCTGTGCAGTCTGTTTCGTGCATTTCAGGCAACCATAGCGGAGAAAAGTTACACCAATGCTTTTACAGTGGTTTCTGTTTTAACGGTCTGTGCGGTTATGATGTCTCCGGTCGTGGATTGTATTACCCGTGCGTCAGAAGCAATCAGAGAATGCAGTAATTTCATTGTCAGTTTTATTCCGGTTTTTTCGGGTATTGTGGCAGCGAGCGGTAAACCGATTACCGCTGCGGGATATACTTCGGCGCTGTTTGGTACCATTCAGATTATTGCTCAGATTGCCGCTGACTTTTTAGTACCTTTACTCGGGATGTATCTGGCTTTTTGTATGGTCGGATCGATCAATGACAACATTAACATTTCGGGAATTACCGCTACTGTCCGAAATGTTGTGATATGGACACTGGGATTTTTACTGACTGTTTTTGTCGGATTGTTAACACTGAAAGGCTTGGTGGCAGGATCGGCGGATACCGTGGCTACGAAAACGACCAAGTTTTTATTGGGCAGCTTTGTTCCGGTAGTAGGCGGAGCGCTCAGTGAGGCATATAATTCGGTGCAGGGATGTATGGGCGTCATTCGGTCCACGGTCGGTTCTTTGGGGATTATTGTCTGTTTTCTGACCTTTGTGCCGATTTTACTTACCATCTTGTTACTGATGGGAGCGCTTCATCTGTCTGCCGGTATCTCGGAACTGATGTCAGTAGAAAAAGTTGGAAGTATATTAAAAGCCGGTGTTTCTGCACTTTCTTTGATTTTCGGTATTATTCTGATGTTTGCATTACTGCTGATTATATCGGTCACGATTTTACTGATGATCAGCACCGGATAAGCAGTTTACAAAAGGCAGGAGAAAGGAATGATAAAGAGATGTCTGAAATAAAGCAATGGGCAGTGAATATCTGTATCACCCTGGCGGCAACCGCGGTGTTTTCTATGCTCGTTCCGAACGGAAGTATGGAAAAAGTCTTAAAATTTACAATCAGTCTCTTTTTTGTCTGTTGTCTTTTGACGCCGTTTTTGGTTGGTTTGCCTCAAATAGACTGGGAAGCTCAGACAACCTATCAGGCGGATTATACCGATCTTACCGGGAAAATAAACGAACAGCTGATCAAGCAAAGTGAAATGAGTATATGCCGTGTTGTCAAGACCATTTTAGTGGAAGAAAAAATATCATATGAAAAAATATCGGCAGACGTTAATATATTGTCGGACAACAGCATATTTATTAGTAAGATTTATATTGAACTGCCGGTAAAGGAGACGAAAAATCTGCAAAAGGTGCGGCAGCTTGTGAAGGAAGAATGTCAAATTGAAACGCAGGTTGTTCTTTCGTCTTAAAATGAAGAACATACAGCGATTGCATGACTTGTTTTTGCATTCGGGAATAAGAAAAGATGCCGGAAAGGGATGTTACATAAATGAAAGAAAAAATACAAAAGCTTTTTCAATCAGATAAGAAAATGAAAACCATATTTATCATCGGAATAATCGGCATTGTATTGATTTTTGTTTCTTCTTTATTTTCGACAGGAAAAAAAGAGGAAGCAGCAAACACAGATACCTTTGACTCCGAACAATACATTAACAAGCTGGAAGAGCGGGTACTTGATATGGTGACCGGAATCAGCGGCGTGGGATCCGCAAAAGTGATGATCACTTTAGAGAGCACTACGGAGTACGTTTATGAAAACGAGCGTAAAGAAAATATAGATACTACTAAAGATTATGCAGACGGAGAAACCAAAAAAGAGCAGGAAAAGAACAACTACGAACAGAATGTGATTCTGGTACAAGGATCTAACGGAACCAGAGAAGCATTGTTAAAAACTACAATCGAGCCGAAGGTGAAAGGAGTCGTGATCGTGTGTCAGGGGGGTGAAAATATCGAGGTGGAGAAAAGAGTGATTGACGCAGTTACAACAGCTTTAGATATTTCCTCTAACAAGATTTGCGTCGCAAAGCTTTCAGACTCCTGATTGTATGCCATAGATTGATGCATACAGGGCAAAAAAACATTGCTTTTGTGTTTTGAAAAAATGCGATTAACCGGTCATATCATGTTGGCGGACGCTGCACAAAAGCTTTTATGAAAGGAATGGGTATCATTATGAAAAAAATTAATATGATCGTCGGAAAAAAACAGATTGTTCTTGCGGCTTTGGTTGTGATTCTCGGGGTTGCTGTTTATTTAAATTGGGAATTTGCTAAAAACGACGGGCAGTTCGACATTACTGCGGGAACCACCTCTGATAAAAATTACGGGGATGCCGCATTGGTCAACCAAACAGATGATTATTTTACACAAGCGCATTTAGACAAACAAAAAACCCGAGATGCCGCTGTGGAAACCTTTGCCAAGCAAATAAAGGATGACAGCTTATCGGCAGCAGAGCTGAAAGCTGCCAAGGCAGACTCTGCGGCTTTGCAAGAGCAGATCAGTGCAGAAACCAATATCGAAACCCGAGTGAAAGAAAAGGGATTTGCGGATTGTCTTGCTTATCTGGATGATGACAAGGCAAGGCTTATTATTAAAACCGAGGGCTTAAAGGCAGAACAGGTAGCCCAAATAAAAGATATCATTTTGGATGAAGCAGAGGTATTAAACGAGAATATTTCCATTGTAGAAAAAAAATAAGATTCCGTTGCTTTCTAAAACCATGTCAGTTTATACAACACTGGCGTGGTTTTATTGTTTGTAACAGCATTTTTCCGGCAGCAGTATAAAATCTGTGACTGAAATTCAGAAGAATCCATGAATAATTATACAAATATTTTGAAAGCTATTCCCATAAACAAAATTTTATGCTATAATGTTTTCAAAAGCACTGTGCGGTTTTGAAAAACATTGAAACACTGCTCGCTTCGCTGCGCCGATGGTATGTGTTATAATAAAAACAAGAGCAGGGTTTGCGCTTTGAGAACATTGTTATATTTTTATAAATGTATTTTATCTATGATGGAGGTGCTGTTATGGAACAGAATCGTCCGGTTGCTACCGGCAATTTAAAGATTTCCGAAGAGGTTGTTTCTACAATAGCCAAGCAGGTGATTACAGAAACAGAGGGAGTGTATAGTCTTGCTCCTCAACCGGTATCCTTAAAAGATACTGTGTTGAAAGCGGGAATACAAAAACCGGTCAAAATAACCCTTAACAGTGATGTTGCAGTGATTGATATCGGCGTTATTTTAAAAATGGGCTATAAAGTGAAGGATATTGCCGAAAAGATTCAGAACGACATTAAAGAAGAAGTACAAAACATGACCGGTATTACCGTTTCCGCCGTTAATATTTATGTGGCGGACGCAACGAATAAAAGTAAGTAATGCCTGCCTTACACCGAATGGTGTAAGGCTTATGGCTTGTTTAGAAGGTTTATTAACAGATAAAATCGGATTTTGAAAAGAACTGCCGAACAGCCGGTAAATGATATCGCAGGAATATATCGTTCTGTGTCTGTAAAACGGCATCATTGAAGTAAATTCAAAAAGAAACGGAGCTTATTATGACACGTCACGAAACACGGGAATCTGCATTTATGCTGGTTTTTGAACGCGCATTAACCGGAGAGGATATCGGCGAAATTTTGGAAGCAGCTTCCGAAACCGACGCGGTAAAGCTGAGTGATACTGTGGCAGCTATCTTTAAAGGGGTAGAGGAAAACAGACAGCAGATAGACAAATGCATTGAAAAACACCTTAAAAATTGGACGATTGACCGGATTACGAAAGTATCTTTGGCGGCAATGCGGGTGGCGGTTTATGAGATTTTGTTTGATGACTCACTCGATGCGGATATTTCGGTCAGTGAAGCGGTGAAAATATGCGAAAAATATACAACCAAAGAAGATACGTCGTTTGTGAACGGTGTCTTAGGCTCGTTGGTTCGGCAGCTGAAGGGCGATGAAACCAATAAAAGTAATTAGGGAGTATCGGATATATCCCGGAATGAGGCGGCAAATATCATGAGTGTATTTCTGGGGATTGACACCAGTAATTATACCACTTCGGCAGCTTTATATGATACCGAAAACGACCGGATCGTAATGGAAAAGCAGTTGCTGCCGGTGAAATCGGGCGAGCTGGGATTGAAGCAGTCGGATGCAGTATTTCAGCATATTAAGCAACTGCCGCAATTACTGGAACGGCTGTTTGGGCAATGTCAAATGTCGGTTGCGGGCGTTGGCGTGTCGGTGACGCCGAGACGGAGCGAAGGCTCTTATATGCCCTGCTTTTTGGTCGGCAGCGCAGTGGCTTCTTCGATCTCATCTGCTTTATCAGTACCGAAATATGAGTTTTCCCATCAGGAAGGGCATATTATGGCGGCGCTGTATTCGGCAGGTCATCTGGAGCTTTTGCAGGATGAATTTTATGCTTTCCATCTGTCAGGCGGCACAACAGAATGTTTATCGGTAAAATATCGTCCAGGTCTTTTCGAGGTGAAACTTCTGGCTTCCTCTTTGGATTTAAAGGCAGGACAGGCGGTCGACCGGATTGGCGTAATGTTAGGATTGCCTTTTCCGGCAGGAAAATATCTGGATGAAATGGCGTGCCGATGTACCGATAAAGTGTCGGTACGTCCTTGCATGAAAGGACTTGATTGTTCGTTGTCCGGCGTAGAAAATCAATGCCGTCGGATGTTGGAACAGGGTGTTCCCAAGGAACAAATCGCGCGGTATTGCATTGAATATATATGTGAAACGGTTTCCTGCATGACCGAAGGAATTTTCGCCGCATACGGCGTAAAACCGGTGGTTTATGCGGGCGGTGTAATGTCCAATTCGATGATACAGCGGGAAATCAGCACAAGGTTCGGCGGATATTTTGCCGCTCCTGCGTTTTCTTCGGATAACAGCGCCGGAATTGCTGTACTGGCGTCGATGATGGAATAAAAGCGTGTGTAAAACACATGAAATGAAACAGACAAATTGTTTCCCCGCGCTTTATACAAACCCAGAAAGGTATGGTCATAATTGTGGAAAATGCTATTACGGTATCACAATTAAATCGATATATTAAAGCGGTTCTTTCAGCGGACAGCAATTTAAAAGGGATTTGTCTGAAAGGGGAAATTTCTAATTTTACCGACCATAAGAAGACCGGTCATTTTTATTTTACACTCAAAGATAACAGTTCATCCATTCGAGCCATTATGTTTAACGGATATGCTTCTAAAGTGAAGTTTGCTCCTGAAAACGGCATGAATGTAGTGGTTAGCGGCAATGTGCAGGTTTTTGAGCGTGACGGAACTTATCAGATTTATTGTGAAACGATGGAACCCGATGGGGTCGGCGCGCTTTATCTGGCATTTGAGCAGCTTAAAGAAAAGCTTGCCAAAGAGGGTTTGTTTGCGCCGGAGCATAAAAAGCCGTTGCCGGCAATGCCAATGAAAATCGGTGTGCTGACTGCAAAAACCGGAGCTGCTTTACAGGATATTATCAACATTTTAAGCCGCCGGTATCCGCTGGCAACCTTGGTTTTAGTGCCGACTTTGGTGCAGGGAGAAAATGCGCCGAAAAGTATTATCCATTCTCTGAAATTGGTACAGCAGTATGATGATATCGACGTCCTGATATTAGGTCGGGGCGGCGGATCCATTGAGGATCTATGGGCATTTAACGATGAGGAAGTGGCGCGGGAAATATATCGCTGCACCATTCCCGTTATTTCGGCGGTGGGGCATGAGATTGATTATACCATTGCGGATTTTGCGGCGGATATGCGGGCGCCGACTCCGTCAGCGGCGGCAGAACTGGTGGCGCCGGATTGCAGCGTGGTTTTGCAGCAGATCGAAGGTACTGAAAACCTGCTGCAGAGATATACAGTGAACCATTTGCAAAATAAGTTTAATCAATTAAAGAGCGTGGTTGATCGTCTGAAACTGATGTCGCCGTCTTTATCCATTGCCAACAACAGAAATACATTGGAGCATTTAAACAAGCGCTTGGATGCGGCTTTTTCCACGTCGATTGAGGAAAAGGACAAGCGGCTGCTGAAATCGGTTGAGGTTTTGGAGGCGCTCAGTCCGCTCAAAGTGCTGACAAGGGGATATTCCATTACTTTTGCCGAGGATAAAATCGTGACCACCGTCGAAAATGTCACCAGCGGCATGACAGTGCTGACCAGGCTGAAGGACGGAGAGTTTCGCAGTAAGGTAGTATAAATTTGGTTTGGAATAAAATCTCTTCGGTGTAGGGAGAAAGGAATGACCGTAAAAATGGAAAATGTAACATTTGAAACTGCAATAGCAGAGCTTGAAAAGATTGTGGAAGAAATGGAAAAAGGAAATCTTCCGCTGGAACGAGCATTGCAACTCTATGAGCAGGGTGTAAAATATACCGCTTTTTGCAAAAAGGAACTGTCGAAAGCACAATTGAAGCTGGAAGAATTGACAGCGCCTAAGAAAGAAGAAACGACCGAAGCATAGCCGTTTGTTATTTTACAGAAAGGATGTTTTTTCTCTTTGACCAAAGAGGAGAAAACGAACCGTATCGTGAATTTTGAAATCAGATTGAAAGAATATATTTCAATGATAGATGAGTATTTAAATATTTGCTTGTCAGTTCCTATCGGCAAACAGCAGGTTGTTGCCGATGCCATGGCTTACAGTGTAGGTGCCGGAGGCAAACGGATTCGTCCGGTGCTTACTTTGGAATTTTGCCGTATCAGCGGGGGACAGCCGGAAACTGCATTGCCGTTTGCTGCCGCTGTGGAAATGATTCACAGCTATTCACTGATTCATGATGATCTGCCTTGCATGGATAACGATGATTTCAGAAGAGGAAAGCCTTCTTGCCATAAAGCATACGGCGAAGCAAATGCCTTGCTTGCCGGTGATGGATTGCTGACGATGGCATTTTATATGCTGACTCAGGCAGAATTACCACCGGAGCAAATTGTGCAGGCGGCAGAAGTGTTGTCCAATTATGCCGGAATCGTGGGGATGATCGGCGGTCAGGTGATAGATTTGCAGAGTGAAGGGCAAGCTATTGATGAGGACACACTCAATGCTACCTATGATTTGAAAACGGCTGCGCTGCTGAAAGCTGCCTGTGAGTTGGGATGTATTGCCGCATCTGCCGGAATGCAAAAGCGACAGACTGCGCGAGATTATGCGAAAAATCTGGGCTTTGCTTTTCAAATTGTAGATGATATTCTGGATGTCGAGGGAGATGCGCAAAAGCTCGGAAAGCCGACAGGAAGCGATGCCGATAATGACAAAAGAACTTATATTGCTTTGTTCGGGATGGCGCAGGCAAAAAAGCGCGCCGAAGAATACAGCGAGGCGGCATTAAACTGCCTGCGTGATTTTGATGATTGTGACTTTTTGAAGGAACTGACTCATCGGCTGGCGGTTCGCAATCATTGAACGGTGCAGAGAAACGAAGCAAAGCTATAAGTGTTAAGACAAGATAGAAAGGCTTTTATCGGAGGACGGTATGGGAAGAATGATGGAATTACTGCATAATTATGTGTTAAACGTTGCAATTGTTTCATGGGTTTCAGCTCAGATCTTAAAAACACTACTGTATTTGGTGATCAGGAAAAAGTTTGAACCGGAACGTTTGGTGGGCGCCGGCGGAATGCCTAGTGCGCACTCGGCAACGGTTTGCGGTCTGATGATAGCGATTTCGCGTCACAGCGGATTTACATCACCCGAATTTGCGATTGCATTTGTGCTTGCGGCTGTGGTGATGTATGACGCGATGGGTGTTCGCAGAGCTGCCGGTGAACAGGCAAAGGTACTTAATAAAATCATTGAAAAACATTCGGAAAATGAGAATAACGACTTTGATCGGCAGGCTGAGCTGAAAGAATATCTGGGACATACACCGCTGCAAGTGTTGGCAGGAGGCTTGCTGGGCATTCTGGTTGCAATGATTTTGCCGATGTAGTTTACCGGGACAGAAGAGTTCAGAAAAGGAGATATGCAGACGTAATATCGTTTGCCTGTTCAGTTGATCAAGCAAGGGATATGTTATGCTGCGAAATCATGGATACGATTTTAGAAAATATCAATGGTCCGGAGGACGTTAAGAAACTGACAACAGAACAGTTAGAACAGTTGTGTAGAGAAATACGTACTTTTTTGGTAAAATCTGTTTCGGTTACCGGCGGACATTTGGCGTCTAATCTGGGAACGGTGGAGTTGACGGTTGCGCTCCACAAAATATTTGATTTGCCCAATGATAAAATCATCTGGGATGTCGGCCATCAAAGTTATACCCACAAAATTTTGACGGGACGCCGGGAACAATTTCACACCTTGCGAAAGAAAAACGGATTATCAGGCTTCCCAAGGCCGAAAGAGAGTGTTTATGACACTTTTATTGCCGGACATAGCAGCACTTCTATTTCGGCGGCTGTCGGTATTTGTGCTGCCAACCGCTTGGAACATAAAAACGATCACGTAATTGCCGTGATCGGAGACGGTGCTTTTACCGGGGGAATGGCATATGAGGCGCTGAATAACGCTGGGAAGAATATTGATAATTTAATCGTGATATTGAATCACAATGAGATGTCTATTTCCAAAAACGTAGGCGGGTTTGCGCGATATCTGGCTTCCATTCGCTCCAGACCGCGTTATTTTAAAATGAAAAAACGGGTAGAAAAGGTTCTTGACCATATCCCGATTGTGGGAAAAAGACTGAAAATGACCATGCAGTCCTCAAAATCATTGCTAAAGAATATGCTTTATCATAGTACTTTTTTTGAGGATTTCGGATTTGTTTATCTGGGACCGGTTGACGGACATGATTTGCCGAAGCTGTTAAATACGCTGGAGGGCGCAAAAAGTTATCATAAGCCGGTCATTATTCATTTGTATACCGTAAAGGGTAAAGGCTATTCTTTTGCAGAGCATAATCCGGGAGCTTTTCATGGAATTTCTAAATTTGATGTAGACACGGGATTGCCGTGCAGTGTTCAGGATACTTGTTACTCTCAGGTCGCCGGTAATGCGTTAAACGAACTTGCGGCGAACAATGAAAAGCTTTGTGCGGTAACTGCGGCTATGAAATACGGAACCGGACTGCAGGATTTTGCACATGCATACAGAGAACGCTTTTACGATGTTGGAATTGCCGAGCAGCACGCGGTTACTTTTTGTGCCGGGCTTGCCAGCAGAGGATTTGTTCCGGTTTTTGCAGTTTATTCTTCTTTTTTGCAAAGAGCTTATGATCAGGTGATTCACGATGCGGCGATTGAAAAGCAGCATATTATTTTAGCGGTAGACCGTGCCGGCATTGTCGGGGAGGACGGCGAAACGCATCAGGGTATTTTTGACGTATCCTTTTTGACTTCGGTTCCCGGCGTAACGATGTATTCTCCTTGTGGATTTGAGGAACTGGAATGTTGTTTAAGACGTGCGGTAAATCAAGATGCGGGCGTTGTTGCGGTGCGTTATCCGCGTGGAACCCAAAATAAAGAGATGAACTGGCCGACAGGCTATCGGGATTATCTGAGGTTAGGATCGGAAAGTGATGTTTTGCTTGTCAGTTACGGACGCCTTTCGGAACAGGTCTATATGGCAAGAGAAAATCTGCGTTCCGAGCAGATTAAGGCAGACATGCTGAAACTGACCTGCTTGTCCCCGCTGCCGTCAAGTGTGTTGGAAATCTGCAAACAGTATTCCCAAGTGTTGTTTTACGAAGAGGGAATCAAGAACGGCGGTATCGGGCAGCAACTGCTATTGATGCTGCATGAACAGGGATTTCAAGGAGAATTTCATCTTCGTGCAATCGAGAACTTTGTTGCTCAATCAACAGTGAATGAGGCATTAGCGGACTTAAAGTTGGATGCCGCATCAATGGTGTCGGATGTAAAAATGTTGTTATTTGATGAAAATGATAAGAAATGATGTGAAGAGATTGGCGGAAAAAATACGGCTGGATGCTGCGGTGACCGAAAAAGGATTGGCGGAAAGCCGTGAAAAGGCAAAAGCGCTGATTATGGCAGGCTGTGTCTTGGTAGACGGAGAAAAATGCGATAAAGCGGGCACTTTTATTAAATCGGACAGCGTGATTGAAATAAAAGGCAATCCCCTTAAATATGTCAGCCGCGGCGGTTTGAAACTGGAAAAAGCAATTCAAAAGCATCATTTTGATTTGACCGGCAAGGTCTGTATTGATATTGGTGCGTCAAGCGGCGGTTTTACCGATTGTATGCTGCAAAACGGTGCAAGCAGGGTATATGCCGTCGATGTCGGATACGGACAATTGGCGTGGAGTTTACGCAATGATCCGCGTGTGGTAAATTTGGAACGCACCAATATTCGTTACGTTACCGAGGAACAGATTCCGCAGCTCCTTGATTTTGGCTCAGTTGACGTGTCTTTTATCTCCTTAACTTTAGTTTTACCGGTTCTGCATCGGCTGTTGAAGGAAACCGGCGAGGCTCTTTGTCTGGTAAAGCCACAGTTTGAAGCCGGAAAAGGAAAAGTCGGAAAAAAAGGGGTTGTCCGAGAGCCTGAGATACATTGTGAGGTTTTAGAAAAAATATTAAATTTTTGCAATCAAAACGGATTTTTGGTTTTGGATATGGATTATTCTCCGATTAAAGGTCCGGAAGGAAATATAGAGTATTTGTTTTACATGAAAAAAAGTAATCAGATTTCTTCATTGAATGATCAGGATGTTCAAAATTTGGTTGCTGAATCTCATCAATGCTTGGACAGCAAGTGATAAACTGTTTTACAAAAGGAATGATTGAACGAATGAAAGTTTTTATTATGCCGAATCTCAGTCGTAAAACGGCTTATCCCTGCACAGTAGATACGATTCATCGCTTACAGGGGCTGAAAATCGAAGTCTTGCTTGACTGGAAGCATCGTTCTTCTTTTGCAGAGTTTAAGGATATTAACTATCGGGACGGCGATGAAGCACTGGAAGAATGTGATTTTGTCATAGCAATCGGCGGAGACGGAACCATCATGCACAGCGCGAAACATGCTATGCAGAAAAATAAGCCTGTTTTCGGTATTAATGCGGGGCGGTTAGGCTTTTTGGCAAGTTTGGAAACGGATGAGTTGGATCGTCTGGAAGATTTAATTACCGGCAATTATTCGATTGACCGGCGTATGATGCTGAAAGTAACCCATGATACCAAAGGCAGAGCCGAAACTTTTTTCGCGCTGAATGACGCGGTAATATCAAAGGGAGCGCTTGCCAAAATTGTTGATCTGGAAATTTACTGTGACGGTCAAAAGGTGATTTCCCATCGCGCAGATGGTATTATTTTTTCAACGCCTACCGGTTCTACTGCCTATTCATTGGCTGCCGGAGGACCGGTGATTGATCCGAACATCGATTGTATTTCCATGACGCCAATTTGTTCCCATTCTTTAATGGGACGGTCTATTATTTTTTCGGATGACAAGGTGCTTAGGGCGTCTGCAAATATTGACGACGAGCATGAAGCGTATCTTAGCGTTGACGGAGAAAGTGATGTCAAATTAGAAAAGGGCGATACGGTTACGATTGAAAAAAGCGATATTTTCATTCGTTTTGTGAAATTGACCGATAAGCCGTTCTACGAAATTTTAAATGAGAAAATATTGGAGAAAATGTGTGATTAAGCGACTGTTTTGTCTGCTTTAAAGAAGGAGATTTTTTAATGAAAAGCAAACGTCATCAAAAAATTATCGAATTAATCACAGCCGAGGATATCGATACACAGGAAGGAATCCTGAAGGGGCTGAGGGAAAACGGATTTGATGTTACACAAGCAACGGTATCACGCGATATCAAAGAGCTGCAGTTAATCAAAACACTTTCTGCTGACGGAAAATATAAATATACCATGTCCCAAAAAAGCGGATTGAATGATTTCTCTGATAAATATTTTTCTATTTTATCTGAAGCGGTTATCAGCATGGAAGCAGCAGGCAATATGGTGGTCATTAAATGTCATGTGGGTATGGCGCAGGCAGCGTGTGCCTGTCTGGATAAAACCGATTGGAGCGGAGTGGTCGGCACACTGGCGGGAGACGATACCATTTTTGCAGTAATTAAGACCGAAAAGGATGCAAGGAGTTTTGTGAAAGAATTAAGTAAGTATATCCAAATCGGTTAAAAATGACTTGAGGTGTTTATTCCGTTGTGTTTTGTAATTATATTATCGGATAGAGCGTGGTGAACAAAAGTGCTGTCAGAATTATATATCAAAAATTTAGCGGTTATTGAAAAAACCAATATCTGCTTTGAACCGGGTTTAAATGTATTTACGGGAGAAACCGGTGCCGGAAAATCGATTGTAATAGATGCGATTAATGCAATATTGGGGCAGCGTACTTCTAAGGATATTGTACGTACCGGAGAGGATAAGGCGGTTATCAATGCGGTTTTTACCGAATTGGGAGCAGATGTATTAAAAACGCTGGACGATTACGGTTATGAAGCAGAAGACGGTACGCTGATGATTCAGCGTGAAATTTCTGCTGACGGAAAAAGCAGTGCCCGTATCTGCGGCAGTCCGGTTACGGCTTCGGTATTAAGAGAAATCGGCAGTCATTTGATCAATATTCACGGACAGCACGATAATCAGGTGCTGCTGCAACCCGAAAAGCATTTGGATATTTTGGATGCTTTTGGTTCAGTGGAGGCAGAAAAGGAAGCCTACTATGCGAGTTATCGCAAGTTGGTGCAGCTGAAGAAAGAGATTTCTCAGATCGATACCGATGAAAGCGAAAAGGAACGAAAAGCAGATTTACTGCGATATCAGATTCAGGAGATTCAGAGCGCGGCGTTGCAGCCCGGTGAAGAAGAAACACTGGAAAATGATAAAAAGGCACTTTTGAATTATTCCAATATATTGGAAAATCTCCAGACCGCATATGCCGCTTTGTTTGGAAACGATGACATGATTGGCGCAGCGGACGGCGTGTCCGAAGCGTCTGACGCCTTGTCCGAAGCGGCGGAATATGACGATAATATCGGTGAATTGAGTGAAAAACTGACCGATTTATCTTATCAGCTGAGCGATGTTGCACAGGAGGTAAGCAGTCTTTTACAGAATATGGAATATGATCCCCGCCAGTTGGACGAGATTGAAGAACGGCTTGACTTGTTGTTTAAGTTAAAGCGGAAATACGGAGACAGCGTTGAAAAAATACAGGCATATCTGGCAACCGCACAGGAGGAGCTTGAAGGCATTGAACTGTCGGACGAACGGTTGACCGAACTGAAAGCGCAGGAGCAGCAGGAATTAATGCTGGCACGTGAATTGGCGGAACAATTAAGCGTCCGGCGCAGAGAAGCGGCGGAGCGTTTGGTGACGCAGATTACTTCCGAGCTTCAATTTCTGGATATGCCTAATGTAAAGCTGACGGTTGATTTTAAAAAGACTCCGCTGAGAGTCAATGGAAAAGATGAGGTGGAGTTTTTTATTTCCACTAATCCGGGCGAACCGCCGAAACCGATTTCTAAAATTGCGTCAGGCGGTGAATTGTCGCGTATTATGTTGGCAATCAAAAACGCTTTGGCGGATAAGGATAATGTGCCTACCTTGATTTTCGATGAGGTTGATACCGGAATCAGCGGCAGAGCGGCGCAAAAAGTAGGATTGAAATTGAAAAGCGTTGCGAAGAATCGCCAGGTGGTTTGTGTGACTCATTTGGCTCAGATTGCTGCTTTAGGAGATAATCATTTTTTAATCCGAAAAGATTTCACCGAAGATAAAACTTATACGAATGTGCATAAGTTGGATTTTGAGGGACGAAAACAGGAAATTGCGCGTATTATCGGAACCGATCAGATTACAGACTTGACTTTAAAAAATGCAGAAGAAATGCTTCTGCAAGGGAATCACTGATCTTACGGTGTTTTTATCACACAATGTTCACATTAAAATGATATGATATAATAAAAAGTGGGCTCCGGAGATAGTGTCTGCATGAGTGAAATGGGTTAGATTTTCAGTGAGTTTTCACGAGGAGATAACTTTTGAATACTCATGCGGACACTATCTGAGTTCTGTTTTATTTTTTAATGAAACAAAATAGTCAATCAGAATCAAATTCACAAGGGAGAGTATTGGAATGGATCGACTGAGAGAATATCAATTGCGTTTGCTGTCGATGTTAAAGCAATTTGATTCTTTTGCAAAGAAAAATGAAATACCTTATTTCCTTTTGGGCGGAAATGCACTGGGCGCAGTGCGTCATAAGGGATTTATTCCGTGGGATGATGATGTAGATATCGGTTTGTATCAGGATGATTATGAAAAAATGGCGCAGATCATCAATCAGCAAATGGATCAGCCTTTTGTTTTTTATAATGAGGGGGAAAATCCGTTTCCGGATGCACCGATCGGAAAGCTGTATGATATTTCAAATCCGGAGGAAGATTTACGGCAAGTGCCTTCGTTTGATGTTTTTTTGTTGCAAAACATTCCGGATGGCAGATGGGCGAGAAAATTTTATAAAATAAAAGCGACAGTATATCATCTGCTTGTTTTAGACCGACCTGCCGAGAATCGCGGAAAAGCGGCATATCTGCTGTCAAAAGCAATACTCACGGTATTGCCGAAAAAAACAAAAAAATGGCTGAAACGGAAAACCGCCGCGGCAGTGCGTAAGAAACGGGATACCGGAGAAATTACCACCGTATACGGCGCCCATGGGTTTGATCGTGAAACGATGCCGAAAGAGTATTTCGGCCAACCGGTAATGATGGAATTTGAAGGAGAACTCTTTCCGATTCCGCAGCAATATGATCGGTATTTGACGAAAATGTATGGCGATTACATGAAATTGCCGCCCGAAAAAGACCGCAAACCTGCCCATAAAGAATTATGAGATTTACAGGGAAAATATTACATAAACGTAGGTTGGGAAGCTGAGTATGAATAAAGCCAAAAAAATAATATCTATACTGTTCAGTCTTGATTTTTTGCAGTACGCCTTCTTTTTTGTTGTGACTGCCCGTTTATTTATGTCGTTGCAGCCAACCAGCACAAATGCGGTGTACGTTTTTAGTGTATATGCTTTGATTGTGCTGCTTTATCAGTTTTGGAGGAATCCGACTCGATTAAAAGGAAGCAAAAATCTGCTGCTGATGCTGTTCATGCTGTCTTATGCAGTAACCATTGTATTAAACTCGAAATATCACTTTACATCTAACATGTTTTTATGGCTTTTTGCTTTTGCCTCTGCCTTTTTGTATTTCCCGATAGACCGAGCAACTGCGCCGGACAAGGTCAAGAAAAAACTGCTGGGCTATTCCATTATATATACCGGCATTGTTTTCATTTATAATTTGATTTCTATTGGTATGTTGCTTTGTTCCTATGGTGTAAACTATTACTTATACAATTATCAGGGCGTGCGGATGCGGTATCGTATCGGTTTTATCAACAAACGTCTGTGGGGTGTCTATACCAGTCCGAATGTCGGGGCTATGGCTTGTTGGATTTCCATTGTTTTCAGCATATTGATTCTGTATTTTGCTTTTAAACATGGATATAAACGGCGTAAGCTGGTAGCTGTGTTATGTGGTTTGAGCATTGTGGCGGCAATGATCTATATCAGTTTTTCGGATTCACGCGGTCAAATGTTGAATGCAAAATTATTGCTGCTTGTTTTGCCAATTATCTTTTTTCGCAATATACAGTCTTTTTTCAAAAAGAGGTTTCGCCATTATCGAATGGGGGTACATATTGTAGTTTGTGTACTTCTATCAGTAGCAATGATGAATCTGTTTACTCCTGTGATATATGGAATCCGATCTGCGGTCGCTCCGGCCGTTTATTATTTGAATTTGGATCAGTACGGGCAGGAAGCAGGCAGCGGCAAATCGTTTGTTGAAATTATCGGCATCGGGCGCGGTGTAGATGAGGAGTTGGGCGGTGACAATACAAACGGGCGGATAACCATCTGGATTGATGCATTGAAAGCATGGACCCGAAAACCGATATTCGGATTATCGAAAGAGAATGTTTATCGTGAGGTCATTCAGTTTAATCCGAATGCGCATACCGGTTTGGTGTCCCATTGTCATAATGCTTATATTGATGTGCTGGTTGACACCGGACTGATTGGATTTATCCTTTTTGCAGCATTTGTTTTGTTGTGTGGATTGCCGATTCTGAAATATGTTTTTGTCAAAAAAAGAGAACCGGACGATATCATCATCAAGCTGTTGATTACTATATTTGCTATGTTGCTGATTTCAGGTTTTTATGAAACTTTTATCTTGTTTAATTTGCAGGTATTTACATTAGTATTGTTCTCAGTATTAGGATTTTTAAATTACCTGCTGTTTCAATATCAACGTCCGCAACATCAGGATCGAGTATTGATTTTTTTAATGGGCAGCTATAAGCTTATGACGGCTTTAACAGTGAAAAAACAATTTTATGCCGATCGTCCGGTAGATTTGGTGTTGACCTCGGAATGTCATACCGATGAGCAGGAACTGGCGCGCTTGAAAAGCTGCGGTGCATTTGATGAAATCATTGTGATACCGGCTTATCCGCGGCCGAACATCATGCAAAAGTGGAAAAAGTGGCTCGATTTCAGAACATTGAAAAAACAAATAACGTATTATAACTGTTATGGCGATTATTTGTATGTTGCGGATTGCGACCCTCTTCTGTATGATTTGCTGAGATATGAGAATCCCCAGCTGAAAGCGTATTGGCTGGATGACGGAACCGGTTCATATTGCCGGCAGCACTGTAACTTAAGCTTGAAACGCAGAATGCTGTATTCGGTTTTGCGGTACTATTATCTGCAGCAAATTGACGGTGCATATTTGTTTGCACCTCAAATGGATATGCTCAAACGAGATTATCCGCGTATCAGACTGAACAACCCGAGCCATGACTTGCAGCTTTTGGATATGGCAGAACAAGTCTGGGATAGTTCAGCTGAACAAAAAATTGATCAACCGGTCATCTATTTTGATCAGCCGAGAAATGCGAAAAAGCGGGAAAATGATTGTTATGATCCGAAAATAGAACAGAGAGAAAACGAATTGCTTGAGCTGATTATCGAAACGATTGGAGCGAATCAACTGGGATATAAACTGCATCCCCGTACCGATGTTGCGACAGTTCCGAATGGTGTACATCAGCTGCCTCGGGAATTGTTCTGGGAGCAATACTGCAGCAGGGCCAAACTGTCGGATAAAATTTTAATATCGGTTGATTCTTCGGCTTTGATGACGCCAAAAATAATATTTGATAAGGAACCGTATGTCATAGCGCTATATCGTTTATTTGAGGATCCCACTATCAATCGGACAGAAATTGATGATCTGTTTGGGAAATTGCAGACATTGTGTGCGCCGGGAAAAGTGTTGATTCCACATTCTACCCAGGAACTGAAGCAGATACTGCAAAACCTGTCGGAAAATATTTGAAATAATGGTTGACAAGCAGTTAATAGTTTGTTATAATTTATTAGATATCCTTGCTCTATACGCTAGATATAGGGCCTAAAGACCAGAAGGAGGTGCTTTATAATGGCAAAAGTAAGCGCTAATTATGAATCTGTTGTCGTCATCAGTACAACTCTTGGCGAAGACGGTATCAAGGCAATGGTGGAGAAAATTACAAGCTTAATTTCTCAGAACGGTACGTTGGATTCTGTAAATGAGTGGGGCAAACGCAGACTCGCTTACCCGATCAACGACGAGACCGAAGGATACTATGTATTGTTTAACTTTACATCCGTTCCTTCTTTCCCGGCAGAGTTAGACCGTATCTATAAGATCACCGAAGGCTTGTTGCGTACCTTGATTGTTGCAAAAGACTAAGTTAGGAGGGATTTGCAATGTTAAACAGAGCGATTCTTATGGGACGCTTAACCAGAGATCCTGAGTTAAGACAGACACCTAATAATGTTTCAGTAGCAACATTTTCACTGGCAGTCGATCGGAATTATCAAGCGGATAAAAATAATAAACAGACTGATTTTATCAATATTGTTGCTTGGCGGCATACTGCTGAATTTGTCGGTAAGTATTTTACCAAGGGACAGTTGGTAGCGGTAGAGGGTTCCATTCAAACCCGTAGCTATCAAGATAAGGATGGAAATAACCGTACGGCATTTGAAGTAGTTGCCGATCAGGTTTATTTTGCCGAGAGAAAGGCTTCGTCCACTCCGTCCGGAAATAATTTTGTTCCGCCGCCCTTTGAGGAACCTGCAAAAGGCAGTAGCTTTTCCGTCGGGGATTTGGGCGATTTTGAAGAATTTGATGCTGATGACAGTGAACTGCCGTTTTAATTTGATAAGGAGGTAATGATCATGGATAACAGAGAAAACAGAGAACCCAGAGAAGGCAGAGACAGAACCCGCCCTGCGAAAAGATCGCGTAAAAAAGTGTGTTCTTTCTGTGTAGATAAAGCAAAAACGATTGATTATAAAGATATCGAAAAACTGAAAAGAGGTAAGTACATTTCTGAGAGAGCAAAAATTGTTCCCAGACGTGTCACCGGTACCTGCGCATATCATCAACGTCAATTGACTGTTGCAATTAAAAGAGCTCGTCACTTGGCTTTGATTCCATATGTCAGTGACTAATCAATCATCATATTAAAAAAGAAACAGGATATCAAAAGGCGGTGCCCATGTGGCATCGCCTTTTTTATTGCTGTCTGCATTTTTAAACAGATAATTTATAATAAAAAAGGTATGGAAAACCTTGCACTTGGTAAAACTATGAATAACCGTAACAATACGAATAAATGATATCAAAAGAGAGGAATACAGATGCGGATGAAAAAAATAACTGCTTTTTTGTTGGCGGCTGCCTTGGCAATGTCCCTTACCGCATGCAAGAAAACAACAGACGATAATACATCGGGCGAAGAAAAAACGTTGACTGTATTTATAAATGGCTTTTTAACTCCGTCGGAGGATCAGCAATTTGTAAAAGAGGATATCCTGCCTGGTTTTGAACAAGAGTATGACTGCAAAGTAAAAATGGAGGTTTACAGCACTGCCGACGGTAAAAAATCCATTCAGACGCAAATGAGTTCTAATAATGTTGTCACCGATGTGGTTATGGTGCATAGCGGTGATATGCCCGGTTATGTGAAAGAAGGTTGGGTAGAAGATATTACCGATTTTACCAAAGGCTTAACCGACAGAAATTTTACGGATGCTTTTACAATGTCGACAGTCATTGACGGAAAAACTTACTTTGTGCCCACTTCTTCTGATGTGTATTTGATTGCTGCCAAAAAAGATGCTTTAAAGTATCTGCCGGAAGGCGCCGATTTTAATAAACTTACCTACGTGCAGTTTGTTCAGTTTGCCGTTAATGCGGCAAAAGGAGAAAAGAAAGGCGTCACGGTGTTTCCCAGTTTGGCGGGAAAAAATCTTTTGTATGAAATCGGTGCAATGGGGCTGGCCTATGGCGCTGATTTTCCGAAGTTAGACGGAGCCAATATGACTCAGGTATGGGATTTAATTAAGAAATTGGCAGACAATAATGCTTTTGTCGCAACACAGAGTACGGTTGCAGATCCTAACGAAATGATGAAGCGCGGAGAGGCTTTAATCGGTTTCGGTCATATGTCACCGATTGGAAATTTGTATCAGTCTGCACCTGAGCAGTATGTGATTGCCGCTCCTCCTTCGGGACCTAAAGGAATCGGATCAATTGGAGGAGCATGGGGACTGGGTATAGTGAAAAATGCTAAGAACGCAGAGCTTGGTAAAAAGTTTATCGAGTATATGTCCCGCCCTGTAGTAATGTATGATTATTGTGTTGGGTTAGGCGGCGCAGTACCGCCGGTCAATGAAGTGGCGGACAAATTAAAGACTGAGCCGCAGGATATCATTATGCAAAAAGGTCTGGAAGTGCTGAAGTATGGTGTCATCAGCGGTGTGCCTTCTTCTGATTTTACAGAATGGGGTGCTGTAAAAACACTTTATGAAAACATTTTTGAAGGCATTGTCAAAAATAAAACCTATAAAGAATCGGATTTAACAGAATCAGAAACAAAGTTGGATGCTTTGCGTAATAAATAATGGCAAAAAGCTCCGTGTCGGATTTTGCGGAGCTTTTCTTATCATACAGCAGGAAAGGAAAAAGGCTGCCGATTTTATCAGGTATATTCGGTATCGCCACGGATTTATCATCATGTCAAATCTAAAAAACGGCAAAAAAATAAAAAGGAATGTTGTGCCGTATCTGCTTCTGTCTCCTGCCATTGTGTATTACTTATTTTTTTGGATTCGGCCGGTTGCAGCCAGTGTAGTTGACAGTTTCAGAAACAGTGAAGGGAAATTTACCTTTCAAAACTATACGATGGTATTTCAGGATGCTTCTTTTCGCCCTGCATTAGTGAATACCATTGTTTTTTGCGTTATATCGATCATTCTGCAATATTTGCTTGCATTGGGATTGGCACTGCTGTTGAACCGACAATTTAAAGGCTCCCGATTAATTTTGTTTGTCGCTTTAATACCGATGGCGATTCCTCCCACTGCGGTAGCTGTTTTGTGGAAGACAGGGTTTACGACTAACGGATGGATGAATAGTTTGTTGATTCATCTGAATCTGATTTCGGAACCAATTAATTGGTTAGCAACGGAAGGTTTTGAGGCAGTTCTATTTTTGGTTGCGATTGATACATGGACTGTTTTGCCCTCAGTTATGATTATTATTTTAGCGGGTTTGCAAAACTTTCCGAAAGAACTAAAGGAAGCCGGTTTGGTATTCGGCGCAAGTAGGATGAGGGTGTTAAAGGACATTACTCTTCCGGTACTGAAACCGACGATCGTTACTTCTATTATTTTAAGGCTGATTGCTTCTATTCAGGTTTGGTCTATTGCCGTTATGATTTTAGGATATGGCAAGGTGCCGTTTTTGGTGGAACGGATTGCTTATTATGTCGAGGTCATTCCCGGAATGAACGTTTCAAAAGCAATGGCAACGACCTATTCCGTGTTGGTAACCGCAATAATCTTAATTACAACAATTATTTATCTGCGTATCTCCGGAAAAGGGGTTGGAGGTGAGACGGTTGAATAAGCATATATGGAAAAACATCGGTGCTAAAACCGTTTTTATATTAATTATTGTTACCGTGTTAATGGCAATTTTAATTCCGGTGCTTTATTTTTTCTCTTTGTCCATGTTTTCCGGAAGCGAAACCTATCAGTTTCCTCAGCGACTACTCCCGAAACTTTCTTTTGATGTCCGTGTGGAATATATCCAAGATAAGTATAAAATTGATCTGTATCATGATGATATTGATGATTATGAGCCTTTGATCAAAACAGCAAGAATGTCAGATATTGTCCGCATTTTTAAACGCCAGTTATCCGTGGAACGTACAGAAGATGAATTATTTTTAGATTTCAAACCGTCGATAAATGCAAGTGAGCCAATTACCATTCATTATAAAAAGAGCATGTTTTATAATTTCAAGTCTTTCTTTTCGGTTACCAATGATGCGGCGTCCGCATTAATAAATAGTATTACAGCAGCTTTGTGGACCATATTGATTTCGGTTACACTTGGAAGCATGGCAGGATATGCCATTGCCCGATATCGTTTTCGGGGACGCTCTCAGGCGAATATTATGATGCTGATTGTCCGGATGTTTCCGGTTGTTTCCATTTCGATTCCGATGGCAGTGATTTTGATTGAATACGGTCTGTTTGATTCCATGCTTGGGTTGGCTGTCATTTACTCTATTCCTAATATTGCATTAACGGCGTGGATCACAAACAGCATTTTTCTTGGAATATCCGTCGAATTAGAGGAAGCTTCCCACGTGTTCGGAGCCGGGAAAATGCAGACTTTTTTCCGGATTACATTGCCGCTTGCTCTGCCCGGGCTGGCGGCAAGCTCTATGTATGCTTTTTTAGCAGCGTGGAATGACACGATTACCGCGCTGGTGCTTACCAATCGAAATCAAACACTATCCTTGATGATTTATAAAGCGCTGGGCGGCTCGGATGCACAATTTCAAATTGCTGCTGCCGGGAGTATTATATTAATTTTACCTGCATTGGTCTTTACGTTTATTATTAAAAATTATATCGGTCAAATGTGGGGAGAGGTTAAAATGTAAATTCGGTTTTGATAGCATCATGTCTGTTGAACCAATCTATTCGTTTTAACGGCTATCGTCGTACAAGTTAAGAAAGGTACGAAAATCTGTTTTTCTTGTCAAGCATTTCTAGATGAAAACGCAGATGTGGATTTCAGAACGAAGTCATAATTCAAATTGGGCATTCAATTATCATGGAAGGTGGGAAGCAAGCATACTGTTTTGCAATGATGCGGGCAAGGCGGTATGCCCGGAAAATGAGTTATTTAATATTAAAAGATCTGGAAAAAAAATATACACCAAAGGGAGACATGATTGTAAAAAAAATCAATCTTTCAATTCAGCAAGGGGAATTTTTGGTGTTGCTTGGGCCATCGGGATGCGGAAAGACAACAACACTGCGAATGATTTCCGGTTTGGAGCAGGTAACCGGAGGAGATATTTTGCTGGATGGAAAATCAATCGTTCACTTGCAGCCAAAAGACCGCGGCGTTTCAATGATATTTCAAAGTTATGCCGTATGGCCACATATGACGGTATACGATAACATTGCGTATGCTTTAAAACTGCGAAAGATGAAAAAGGAGGAAATTAAGCGAATCGTTTATGAAGTGGCTGAGATTTCCGACATTGTTCCATATTTAAAACGGTATCCGACCCAGTTGTCAGGCGGACAGCGACAGCGTGTGGCGGTAGCACGAGCGCTCGCTGTAAAGCCCAAACTGTTTTTGATGGATGAACCGTTGTCCAATCTTGATGCAAAACTTCGGGTAGCGATGCGGACCGAGTTGAAACAAATACACATGAATACCGGCTCTACTTCCATCTTTGTGACACATGACCAATCAGAAGCAATGAGTTTAGCAGACCGAATTGTAATCATGCGAAATGGAACTATTGAGCAAATCGGTACGCCACAGGAGGTTTATCACGAAAGTGAAACCATGTTCGTGGCGTCATTTATCGGCACGCCGCCCACCAACTTTATTCCGGTATGGGTGGAGGCGGAACAGGAACGGCTATTTGTAAAAAATGAGGCTTTTTCTATGGAAGTAACAGAAACCGTCAAACTAAGACTGCGCAGCTATGTAGGAAAAGAAGTGATATTAGGTATTCGCCCGGAAAACTTTATCTTGTCGGATCGGGATGAGATTTCATCTATCGGCAAGGTAAAAGTAGAAATTGTGGAACCTCAGGGCTCGCACACAATCATATTCACGCATGTGGGAAATACAGGGGTCAAAATCATGTCTACCGCTCTTTTTGACATTCCGGTCGGCAGAGAATACTATCTTCAGATCAATCCGAAAAAAATGTTATTTTTTGATACTGAAACAGAACAGCGGATTCAATAAACAATGGGAAGAAGGGTAAAGTATTGAGGATTGCATTAGCGCATTTCAGGGTAGGAGAAACCGACGGCGTTTCTCTTGAAATGGATAAGTGGAAAATGCAGCTGGAAAAAATGGGGCACACCTGCGTTTATATTGCAGGTAGTAAAGGTGTTGCCAATACGCCTTGTTATATCATCGAGGAACTTCGCTATCGTTATCCGCTAAAAATTAAAATTGTAGATAACTGTTATAAAGCGCTAACAGATTATCCCGATGAATGTTTGTTGTTGCAAGATATTCTGTCCATGGAGCAACAGATTGAAATAAAGTTGGTTAAAATATTGAGGGAACAGCGAATCGATCTTTTAATTGTCAATAACATTTGGTCATTAGGATGGGATTTGGCAGCAGGTATCGCGTTTTACAACGCAGTAAAAGCGACTAATATTTATTGTATCGCACACCATCATGATTTTTTTTGGGAGCGGAAGCTATACCAAAAACCCACCTGCGCATTTGTTAAAGATATGTTGGATCAATACTTTCCACCCAAAGATAAGCAAATCATACATTGTGTGATTAACAAAATTGCCGGAGAAACATTAAAGAGCAGGTCTGGAATTGTTGCGCAGGTTGTACCCAATGTTTTTGATTTTTCCGCACCGCCATGGAAAAAAGATGATTATAACAGGGATATCAGAGAGCGCTGTGGGATCAAAGATAATGATATTGTTTTTTTGCAAGCCACCCGAATTTGTGAGCGGAAAGGGCTTGAATTGGCAATTGATACCTTAGCGGAAGTGAATCGCAGAAAATCTGAATTGGTTGGTCGAACATTGTATAACGGAGTACTATTTTCTGAGGAAAATAAAATATGGTATTTGTTGGCAGGAATGGATGAGGATTATAACTATTATAATAGAATTGTGAAACAAGCTTCTGAAAAATCCGTGCCGATTAAATGGATAGGGGATAATGTTGATTATTCCAGAAAAGTCAACCCACAGGGAGATAAAGTATATTCTATTTGGGATGTTTATACTATGGCGGATTTTGTCACTTATCCGTCTTTGTTGGAAGGATGGGGAAACCAATTATTGGAGGCTGTGTTTGCGGAAAAACCCGAATTAATCTATGAATATCCGGTTTATCAGACAGATATTGCGGAAAGAAAATTTGATTTTGTCTCTCTCGGAGACCAAGTCTTTTCTGATGCAGATGGAATGAAGTTTGTTTCCGGTGACACATATAAAAAATGTGCAGAAAGTATCATACAGATTTTAACTGATGCCGAACGATACCGACAAATCATCAATCATAACCTGGATATTGGTAAGAAGCACTTTTCCTATCAGCAGTTGTACGATATACTGGATGGCCTGATGTCCTCCTATTGCTAATGAAGCTTCCTTCTTCGAAAAAAGCTGATTTGTTTGACTATTCTTGTTGGTTGTGTTAAAATCAAGTGAAATCATACGAGGCAAGAAGCCTTTGGTTAAATATCAGCTTTGACCGATGTTTTTTGATGTAAGAACAGATAAAAACGGAAACAGAAACCTCGAATGGAGGCAATAGAATGATGAAAAAAAAGTTTATTTTAGCTCCTGATTCTTTTAAGGAGAGCATGACGGCACAGAAAGCGGCAGCAGCAATGGAAAGAGGTATTTACAGCGTATTTCCGGATGCAGAATGTATTAAATTTCCAATGGCAGACGGCGGAGAGGGAACAGTGGAGAGCTTGACTGCCATGACCGGTGGCAGTATTTGCCGGCATACCGTTTCCGGACCTTTCGGAGAGCCGGTGCAGGCTCATTATGGCTTGTTGACGCCGGATACTGCTGTAATTGAAATAGCAGAATGCTGCGGTTTGCAGTTGATTTCTCCGGAACATAGAAATCCCGGAAAAGCTACTTCATATGGTGTTGGTGAATTGATAAAACATCTTTTGGATCGTAACATTTCCAAACTAATTGTTGGTTTGGGCGGAAGCTGCACGAATGACGGCGGTGCGGGGATGCTGACTGCATTGGGAGCAAATTTTTTAGACTGTGCAGGAAAACCTATTGCGCTCGGAGGGTTGGGCCTAACCCATCTTGCACAAATAGATATGTGTAAATTTGATAAAAGGTTGAACCATTTGGAAGTTACAGTAGCAAGTGATGTGAAAAATCCATTGACAGGAGTACAGGGAGCTTCCCGTGTGTTTGCTAAGCAAAAAGGGGCTGATGACGCTATGATTGCGGATTTGGAAACAGCGCTGAAAAATTATGCTCATGTTTTGCTGGAACAATGCGGTAAGAATGTAGATCCAATGCCGGGTGCCGGAGAAACCGAGGAAGAATTTGCCGCTTCTCTTGCTTTTGCACAAAAAATCAAGCTTGCAAAAGCGCACGTATTCGCCTATTCCAAACGGGAAGGAACACCTGCCGCCAGACGACAGGATCAAATCGCACGGACTGTCAAAGAGCGCAGAAGCAAAGAGATGATTGCCGCAACTGCACAGACGCAAAAAGAATTTTTACAGACACAGATCGGACGTATTGAAAATGTACTGTTTGAATCCAAAGTACATGACTATTATTATGAGGGATACACTCCTAATTATGCCACTGTTTGGGTGAAGAGCAATACGGATTTATCCGGTTGTGTTTTGCCGGTAAAGATTACCGCGACAGAATCGGATCGTTGTATCGGTGAATTATATCAAAAATAACATTAATATATATTTGGAGGTTGCAATATGTCAGTGTTTCGTATTTATGTGGAGAAGAAAAAACCGTTTACTGTCGAAGCGCAGGGTATCCTGAACGATTTAAAAACTTCTTTGCATCTTACCGGCTTAAAAAATGTCAGAGTTCTGAATCGTTATGATGTTGAGGGAATCACCGAAGAGGTTTTCCAATTGGCAGCGACAACGATTTTCTCAGAGCCCGCAGTGGATGTTACCTATTCGGAACTTCTAAAAGCCGGCAAATCACAGCGTATTTTTGCCAAAGAATATCTTCCGGGACAATTTGACCAGCGGGCAGATTCCTGCGCGCAATGTATTCAAATTTCTACTCAGGGGGAACGCCCAATTGTGTCTATGTTCGGGCGCGAAACGCCGGTAGAACTGACTTTAGATCAGGTTGTATCC
>JABLTO010002140.1_pt1 | contig 42251 bp, 30 predicted proteins | sample 7160091 | NCBI WGS metagenome assembly JABLTO01 (sample SAMN14651225, study PRJNA627086) | human gut metagenome | isolation source: feces | host: Homo sapiens
ACCCCCTTTTTTCTTGGTATACCAACCATCAAAAGTATATCCGTCACGTCTGATGGCGGGAGAATAACCACGCTTTTTATTTAATTTATTTTTGATAGTAATTTTATTTTTGCTACGGTTAGGTTTTGCTTTGAAGTGACCTTTACCCGCATAATATGTAATGTTAACCTTTGATGCTGCATTGGTTGGAATGGCATGAATAAAGGTTAGCGATAAAATAATTATTGAAAGAATAGTTAGATTGATTATTTTTTTCATACGTTATATTTCTCCTATAATGCAACAAATTAGATGCAATTTATTGCATATAATTTGTTGAAAAATGATCCATATTATTATATTAATATTGTTTCCAGTCATCATTAGCTTCAAAAGAAACAATAGTGTCAGGTGTTACTTGAACTTTGGAATTCAAAGTTATTTGCCAAACAATATCTGTATCAGTAGTTTCTTCGGGGTAACGAGTTGAACCATAAACAAATTCTAAGTATCTATAAGAAGAATCGTAGTTATACCGTTTTATGCCTAATTTTTTTAAAAAAGTCTTTAAATTAGTGGCTTTTCTTATATTAATTATGTTTTTTAACTTGCAATTCATATCGGCATAAAAGCATTTGTATGAAGAAGGGTTAATACTTAGTGCATTATCACGAGTACCAATATAGAAGTAATCATCTTTTTCATTAGACAATGTATAATTATAATAAAAAGATCCCTTTTTCATCTTTATTATCTTTAGATTTCCCCAATATGGTTCGTAATCAGATAAACTATTACATTTCATACCTATTGGAACAAAATAATTAGTATTAATTTTGTATTTTTTAATCCAATGAGGATATAGTTTCTGTTTCTTGGTAATTATAGTAGAAGCTGAATATTTCTTACCCCATTTTTTCTTGGAGTACCAGCCATCAAAAGTATATCCGTCACGTCTGATAGCAGGAGCATAGCCACGCTTTTTGTTTATTTTATTTTTGATAGTAATTTTGCTCTTGTTACGGTTAGGTTTTGCTTTGAAGTAACCGTTATTTGCATAGTATGTAATGTTAACCGTTGAAGCTGCATTAGTTTTAATGGCAGGGACAAAGGTTAGTGATAATATAATTGTTGAAAGAATAGTTAGATTAATTATTTTTTTCATACGTTATATTTCTCCTATAATGCAACAAATTAGATGTAATATATTGCATCTAATTTGTAAATTAAATCATGTTATATTAATAATGTTCCCAATCGTCATTTGCATCGAAAGAAACAATTGTATCAGGAGAGACTTGATTTTTACTGTTGAGATTTATTTGCCAAACAATGTCAGTGTCGTAAGTTTCATCAGAAAAGCGTGTTGAACCATATACAAAATCCACATAGTTATCTGATGGATAAAAATTATAAGATTTAACACCTAATTTTTTGAGAAATTTCTTGACAGAAATAGTTTTTCTTATGTTTACTAAATTTTTTAGCTTACAATCAATTCCAGAGCAAGAATAGTCATAAACATAATCAACGTCATCATCAATGGCTTTAACAAGACCGCTAATAGAAAACGAATCTCCATATGAATTGGTTAAGGTATAGCTACAAGTATAGTTACCAATTTTCTTCTTGACTATTTTTAAATTTCCCCAGTAAGGTTCATAATCAGATAAATAAGTGAATTTTAGCCCTATAGGAATAAAATAGTCAGTATTCACCGTATATTTTTTTAACCAATGAGCATATAATTTTTGCTTTTTAACAATTTTTCTTGAAGAAGTATATTTAATTCCTCCTTTTCTCTTGGTGAACCAACCATTAAAAACATAACCATCACGTTTAATAACTGGAGCATAGCCACGTTTTTGATTGATTTTAGTTTTAATAGAAATTTTTCGCTTATTTTGATTAGTCTTTGCTTTAAAATAACCTTTTCCGGCATAGTAAGTAAGAGTAACTTTTTGAGAAGCACGAACTGAGGTAATAGGAATAAAAGAAAGAGATAGTGCAACTACAAAAAGTAAAGTTAAATTAATCATTTTTTTCATATTTAATCCTCCTTTTACGATTCCTCCTTTTACGATAAAATTATAAAAAAATAATAGAAATAAGTCAAATTGTTTATTATAATTGTTTCTGTGACAGCGATTAATAGGGAGGAAAAATAAAATGAAAAAAAATTTAGAAAAAGGTTTTGAAGGGATTATAATAATATTTTTAGCAATATCTATTATTATAACATTATTTGGAAAAACAACAGTTGAAGCAAAAACGAAGACTATTGAGGGGACAAGGATAATGAATCTGACACAAAATATTAAAGGAAAAGAGTATTATATAGGATGTAGAGTAGATGGATGCAGTAAACACAAAGGAAAAATAAAATATAGTGAAAAACCATGTTCGTCTGGATCGGATTTAAAAAATATATATGTCGAAAAAAAAGGGGAAAATGGGAAAACATATTGGAAAACTTTGGATGAACTTAAGTTTACAAGTGTACAAGGAGGATGCATAAATAAGAATATATTGTTACTTTCGTTTGTAGACAAAGGGAAAAATGAAAAAGGAGATTTGACAGCTTTGGTAAAAATAAATATAAAAAGTAAAAAAGTTGTTAAAGTTGAGTTGGTAAAAGGTGCAATTGAACAAAATATTGATACACTTGGACACTCGAATGATTTTACATATCTTAATGGAAAATATTATGGAGCTTGGTATCAAGAAAATGGAAAAGAGGATTATAGTAATAAGATAGGTGAAATAGGGGCAAAATTAAAAAATAATGGAGTAGTTGGAAAATTAGATAACGGTGCCGGAGCGGCAGTTTTTGGGATATCAGTTTACGACAAGAAAAATGATGTATTTGCGATGGGAATTAGGCAAAAAAATAAGATAAACGGTAAGTTAGAAAGATATATTGCTACATATAAATCTAAAAAAACAAATGATGGTATTTGATATGTACAACAAAATAAAATTATTTCTTTGAAACAGAATAATGATTATAATGTGCCACAGTGTATGGAAATATATAATAAAAAGATATATTTAGTTAAATATTTTCATAATGGAAAAGACAAAGGAAAGAAAATAAAAAAAATAGAAAAAAGGGTTAGAAATAAAAATAACATTGTGGAAGTATATGGTTTTAATGGAAAATTAAAGAAAGAATATATAATAAAAAATCCTAAAAGCATATATGTTACTAATGAGATTGCTAATAATAATTCAGGTACAAAAACAGTAAAAATTAAGAAAAGTTTAAAGAATATGAAATGGGAGATTGAATGTTTGGCACATTATAAAAATGATAAATTTTATTATGTTATGTATAAACCGTCAAAGTTACATGAGAATGAGATGGGAAAGCAAGCATATTTATACAGTGTTAATTTAAAATAACAGGGGAGGTTAAAATGAAAAAGTTTACAGCAAATATATTACTTATTTTATTAAGTATACTTATTGGATTTAGCGTACATAGTAGCGTGTATGCAGCAGATGATGCTAAAGTGGAAATTTGGAGTTATAGTTTAAATGAGAGAATAGAGCACAGGTCTATTGAGGTTGGAAAGAGTAATCCTAATTTCGGAATTATGTTTACGCCATCAGATATAGTGGCTAATAAGATTAAGTGGTCTATTGATGATACATCAATTGCAACAGTTACAGGAAATAATGATACGGCGACAGTTAATGCAGTAAAAGAGGGAATGACAACATTAAGATTGAATGTTTCAACAGAGTCTAATGGTAAATTATCACATTCATCAGTTATTTCTGTTTATACGGCAATAGACAATGTTTATGGTAAAGTTAATGGGAAAGCATGTACTTTTTATAGAGGGGCAACGAAAAATTCGTGGATTAGGTCAGAAAAAGTAAAACAAGGGCAGGGACTTACAATAATTGGTAGTTGTGGTAGCTTTTATTATATTGAGTTGCCGGATGATTACACGTTTGATGATGGAAGAGATACTAGAAAAGCTTATGTTGAAAAATCAAAGGTTTATGTTCCGGTTACTGATGTTAAGGCATGGAGAAATTCTAATGATGTAAGAGTAGGAGAATCAACTACTGTAACAAGTGTTGTTTATCCACAAATAGCTACAGTTAACAAAGCTACATACACCACTGACAGTAGTTCAATTTCAACATGTGATGGAAATGGTAATGTTCAGGGAAAAGGTGAAGGTTATACAAGAATAAGTGCAACAGCGGAGAGCAAAAAAGTCACTTGTGGTTTATCTGTTTATTCACAATGTAGTGACGCGTCAGGTAGCTTAAAGGAAGAAGCAGATTTTCTTACAGGAGCAGACTCGGGAGAAAATATAAGAAAGGCAAAAGTTCCTAAAAATCAAAAAGTTACAGTAATTGGCAGTTGTGGAAATTACTTTAGAATAAAGATGCCAACAGATTTTAATTTTGATGATGGTGACAATAGTAGAATAGCATATGTACTGAAATCAAAAGTTTATGTACCTGTTACTGAAATAAAAATTAACAAATCAGAATTAAACTTAGGCGAGAAAGATGTGGATCAGTTGAAAGCTGAGGTTATTCCTGCACAGGCTACAAATAAGACGATAGTTTGGTCTGTAGCTAAGAAGGGAGTAGTTGAAGTAGATCAAAATGGAAAGATTAAGGTAGTGGGCACAGGTAACACTACTGTTATTGCAAAGTCACCTGAAGGACCATCAGCAGCATGCAAGATTACTGTGTTTAAAGGTCTTGATACGGCTAAGATGGGTGATTTTACACTTAGACTTGTAAGATCAACAGCAGGTTATAATGTATTGGAATATTCAAGGTGTAAAGGAGCTACTATGTGTGAAGTATATTCAGGGGTTAAGAGACCTGATGGCACATTTAAGTGGACTTTTTTGGAAGGAGAATATGGACAGCTTTGTGATGGGAGTAGATTTAATGATGAAGTAGATCTTGGATCAATTCATTATTACAAAGTTGTAGCAAAGAAGAAATATGTAAGAGATGCTTTTGATTTTGTTGTTCTTGATGAAAAGACTAGTAATATAGTCAAAGTTACTAATGGCACGCTAACACTTTCAGGAAAACAGAAAAACAAGAAGAGCAATACCCTGTCATGGAACAAACTTAAGAGAGAAGATACGAAGAATCAGGGTTACGTAATTTACAGAAAAACTAACAATGACAAAAAATACAAGAAATTAAAGGAAGTAACAAAAAATTCATACACTGATAAGAGTATTAAGAAAAAGAAAAAATATTCTTACAAAGTGAGAATGTTCTATGTTAATGAAGACGGCAAGAGAGAATATTCTCCATACAGCAATGGAATTACAATTAAGGTAAAATAGGGAGCGAAGGATTATGAAAAAAGCAAGTAAGATTATAGTGATTTTTATATTTGCAATGAGTGTTTTTGTGGGCGTTGGTGCCGTTGAAGTTTTTGCAGATACAGCATCTCAGACCAACACGGTTAATGAACCGGTAAAATTCATTGCAAAACAAAAAGGAAAAAAGGTTGTTTTAAAGTGGAACAAGTCTAAGAATGTGAAAGGCTACATCATATATAAGAATGGAAAGAAGTTTAAAACATTAAAGAAAAACAAACTTACTGACAAAAAGGTAAAGAAGAACAAAGTATATAGCTACAAAATAAAGGCTTATACTATTGCTAATGGTAAGAAAGTTTTTAGCAATTCAGGTCAGACAGTTTCAATAATTATGACTGATAAAAAATCAAAAAAGGTAAATGCAGGCAGATTTAAATACATAAAGAATCAGTACACAATAAGTCTTAACGGAAAAGTTAAACTACAGGGCGAAGCATATCCGTCTAAGAAATTAAAAAAGAAAAAAGTACTGAGCAGAAAGCTTACATGGAGTTCTTCAGATACAAGCCTTGCAACAGTAAATTCAAGAGGCGTTGTTAAAGCTAACAACAATATGAAAACCGGTACTGTAATAATATATGCAAAGGCTCACAACGGTTTAACAAAGAAAGTTAAAATTAATATTGAAAACTATGCATATCCGTCAAAGATTAAAAAAATGTATATGTTAAGCGATGATATTAAACCGCTTGTAACGGAACATATGGCTGAAATGACAAAAATAGTTTCTTATTTTGAATTTGAAAATAAAAATAATGAAACAACATTTGACATTGACGACAAGGGAAATCTTTCAATGAGTAAAAAGATTTCCATAAGCAGCGAAATGGAAAAAACAATATTTAATCTTATTTCAAGCATGCCTATAACGGTAGAAGTACATAAGGGATATGTGGCATTCAACAGAATAGACTTTACAGTTTACGACACTGGAATAATCAACTCAATTGCTTACGTATTCCAGGGAATGGAAAATGTTGATACAGGATATGAAAGAATAGAAATAGCACCTAACTGGTATTATCAGTATGGAGAATTTTCAAAGGGATACTTTGAAGAAGAACAGGAATAATTAACATATAATGAACTTACAATGCACAGAAAAGCAGAAAAAATGCTAATCTGTGCATTATTGTTTGACACTGATTTTTTTGTGTGTTAGAATTGTCGTATTGTAAAAGGCGATGAGTGTGTAAGTAGATATATATTTTCCGTCAGAGAGAAAGACTCACAGGCTGGAAGGTCTTTCAGGTTCAGATATATATTGAAATTCCCACAGGAGCTGCATTCACCAACAGATTATACGTATGAATAATACTAAAGAAGGAAACTAATCTAAGTAATGAATGACGTGTGTAGCGCGTTAAGCAGATAGAGTGTTCGTGATAATGATTACGGAAACTAGGGTGGTACCGCGGAGCAATCCGTCCCTATGGAACAGGTGCTTTTTTTTATTTTTAGTGTAGAAAAGTCTTAATCCACATGTGCTTGCATAAATGTGGATTTAAGACCTTTCTACACGCTCCCATAATGAGCATAAAAGTGAAGCGAAAGCTTCACGATATGCGAATGATGGGAAAAGGATTGTGAGAGTGCGAAGCACGTAGCAATCCAAAAAATAAAATATGTGAACAACTTGAACACAAACCTGTTATTTTAAAATCTATAAAGAGAGGAATTTATCATGAAAGAAAAGTTACAGGCAATTAGGGAAGATGCCATTTCCAAAATTACAGCCTCAGACAATTTGGACAAACTTAACCAGATCAGAGTTGAAGTTTTGGGCAAAAAAGGTCAGTTAACAGAAGTTCTTAAGGGCATGAAAGATGTTGCTCCTGAAGACAGACCTAAAGTTGGTCAGTTAGTTAATGACACAAGAAAGATTATTGAAGAAAAAATGGAAGAAGTTAAGGCAGAACTTCAGGCTAAGGCTAGAGAAGCTAAGTTGAAAGCAGAAGTTATTGACGTTACTCTTCCGGCTAAGAAGAATAAAATCGGACATAAGCATCCTAATACATTAGCTCTTGAAGAATTAGAGAGAATTTTTACAGGTATGGGATACGAAGTTGTAGAAGGTCCTGAAGTAGAATATGACCATTATAACTTTGAAGCTTTAAATATTCCTGACAATCATCCTGCAAAAGATGAACAGGATACTTTCTATATAAATAAGAACATTGTACTTAGAACACAGACTTCTTCAGTACAGGCAAGAGTAATGGAAAAAACTCAGCCACCTATCAGAATTATTTCTCCGGGTAGAGTTTTCCGTTCAGACCAGGTAGACGCAACACATTCACCTTCATTCCATCAGGTTGAAGGTCTTGCAATCGACAAGAACATTAATTTCTCAGACTTAAAGGGAACATTGGCAGAATTTGCCAAGGAACTTTTTGGACCTGAAACAAAGACTAAATTCAGACCTCATCATTTCCCATTTACTGAGCCAAGTGCAGAAATGGATGTTTCATGCTTTAAGTGTGGCGGAAAAGGATGTAGATTCTGTAAGGGTGAAGGCTGGATTGAAATTCTTGGTTGTGGTATGGTTCATCCACACGTACTTGAAATGTGCGGTATTGATCCTAAGGAATATCAGGGATTTGCATTCGGTGTAGGTCTTGAAAGAATTGCATTATTAAAATATGAAATAGATGATATGAGACTGTTATACGAAAACGATGATCGTTTCCTGAACCAGTTCTAGTTAGCAGGAAGGAGAAATAAAAATGAATACACCATTATCTTGGATTAAAGCATACGTTCCTGAACTTGAATGTACTGATCAGGAATACATGGATGCAATGACATTGTCAGGTACAAAATGTGAGGGTTTTGAAAGACTTGATGCAGACCTTGACAAAATCGTTGTTGGACAGATTGAAAAAATAGAAAAACACCCTGACGCAGATAAGCTTGTTATTTGTCAGGTTAATATTGGAACAGAAACAATTCAGATTGTTACAGGAGCACCTAATGTTAAGGAAGGACAGAAAGTACCTGTAGTACTTGACGGTGGTCGTGTTGCCGGAGGTCATGACGGTTCAAAGACTGAAGGCGGAATTAAGATTAAAAAAGGAAAACTTAGAGGAGTTCCTTCAGATGGAATGATGTGTTCTATTGAAGAACTTGGCTCAACAAGAGAATTTTATCCTGAAGCACCTGAATACGGAATTTATATTTTCGATGACAGCGTTCAGGTAGGAGCAGATGCAATTGAAGTTTTAGGACTTCACGATTCAGTTTTTGAATATGAGATCACATCTAACAGAGTAGACTGTTACAGTGTTATCGGTATTGCAAGAGAAGCAGCTGCAACATTTAAGAAGCCATTTAAGGCACCTGTTACAGGACCGGTTGGAACAGACGGAGATGTTAATGATTACATTTCAGTTGAAGTAAAGGATAACGACTTATGTAAGCGTTATTGTGCAAAGGTTGTTAAGAATGTTAAGATTGCACCGTCACCTGAATGGATGCAGAGAAGACTTTCAGCCTGTGGTATCAGACCTATCAATAATTTAGTAGATATTACAAACTATGTTATGGAAGAATTTGGTCAGCCAATGCATGCTTATGATCTTGATACTATTGCAGACCATAAGATTATAGTAAGAAGAGCAGAAGACGGTGAGAACTTCGTTACTCTTGACGGACAGGAAAGAGAATTAGACAGTGGAATGCTTATGATTTGCGATGGTGAAAAGCCTGTAGGTCTTGCCGGAATTATGGGTGGCGAAAACTCAATGATTACTGATGATGTTAAGGATATGCTTTTTGAAGCAGCTTGTTTTGACGGAACTAACATCCGTCTTTCATCTAAGAGAGTTGGTCTTAGAACAGATGCTTCAGGTAAGTTTGAAAAAGGACTTGATCCTAACAATGCAGAATCAGCTATTAACAGAGCATGTCAGTTAATCGAAGAATTAGGAGCAGGTGAAGTTGTTGCAGGTATGGTTGATGTTTATCCTGAAAAGAAGACAGAAACAACAATTAAGTTTGATCCTGACTATGTAAATAAATTAATCGGATTTAATTTAACAGAAGAGCAGATGGTAAGTTACTTCCCTGCTTTAGAGTTAAAATATGATCCTGAAACAAAACTTATTACAATCCCAACATTTAGACAGGATTTAGTTGGTATGTGTGATATTGCTGAAGAAGTTGCAAGATTCTATGGATATGATAACATTCCTACAACTCTTCCAAGTGGAGAAGCTACATCAGGAAAATTATCATACAAATTAAGAATTGATGAAATCGCAAGAAGGGTAGCTTTATACAGCGGATTTTCACAGGGAATGTCATATTCATTTGAAAGTCCAAAGGTTTATGATAAGTTATTACTTCCAAAAGATTCAAAATACAGACAGTCAATTGTTATTTCAAATCCTTTAGGAGAAGACTTTAGTGTTATGAGAACTACACCTTTAGGTGGAATGCTTACATCACTTGCTACTAACTATAATAGAAGAAACAAAGATGTAAGACTTTTTGAAATGGGTAATGTTTATCTTCCAAAGGAATTGCCACTTAAGGAACTTCCTGATGAAAGAATGCAGCTTATATTAGGTTTCTATGGCGAAGGTGATTTCTTTACAATGAAGGGTGTTGTAGAAGAATTATTGGAACAGGTTGGAATGAAGAATAGAGTTCATTATGATGCTAAGGCGGGAAAGACTTTCCTTCATCCGGGACGTCAGGCTAACATCGTTTATGATGGAACAGTTATCGGTTATTTAGGTGAAGTTCATCCAACAGTTTGCGAAAACTACAATATGAAGACTAGAGCATACATTGCAGTAATTGATATGCCATATGTATACGAAATGTCTTCATTTGATAAGAAGTACGAAGGAATTGCTAAGTTCCCTGCTGTATCAAGAGATATTTCGATGGTTGTACCTAAGGATATTCCTGTTGGTAAGATTGAAGAAGCTATTGAAAGCAAGGCAGGAAAGAACCTTGAAAGCTACAGCTTATTTGACATATATGAAGGTGATCAGATTGAAGACGGCTTTAAGTCAGTAGCATATTCAATTGTATTTAGAGCTAAGGACAGAACATTGGAAGATAGTGATATTCAGTCAGCTATGAATAAGATTTTGAAAGAACTTGAATCAATGGGTATTGAATTAAGAGCATAAAAACATTAAACCACCCGCTTTGGAATAAATCTATGTTTCAAGGCGGGTGGTGTTTTGATGAAAAGAGAGGAAAGTTATGCGTTTTGTAATACAGAGAGTAAATGAAGCTTCCGTAAAGGTTGATAATAAAGAGATAGGTTCAATTAACAAGGGATTTCTTGTTTTAATTGGTGTGTCTAATGAAGATACTAAAGAGATTGCCGACAAGATGATTAAGAAAATGATTAATCTTAGAATATTTGATGATGCTGATGGAAAAACTAATCTTGCACTTAAGGATGTTAACGGGGAGTTGTTATTGGTATCCCAGTTTACTCTTTATGCTGATTGCAAAAAGGGTAACAGGCCATCATTTATTAATGCCGGAAAACCTGATATGGCAAATGAAATGTATGAATACATTATTTCAAAGTGCAAGGAAGAAATAGAGGTTGTTGAACAGGGTGAGTTTGGAGCAGACATGAAAGTAAGTCTTTTAAATGACGGACCTTTCACTATTGTTCTTGACAGTTCTGAAATATGCAAATAATATAGATTACAGTGTAAAAAAAGTATTATACAGAAAAGAGATAAAAGTTATGTTAAAAAAAGAAATGAGTTTACATGATTATTATTATGATTTGCCTGAAGAATTAATAGCACAGGATCCTTTAGAGGACAGAAGCAGTTCAAGATTAATGGTTCTTGATAAGAACACAGGCGAAATAGAACATCATATATTTAAGGATATTATAGATTATTTGAATCCAAATGATTGTTTGGTAATTAATGATACAAAGGTTATTCCTGCAAGATTATATGGAAGCAAGGTTGGCACTGATGCAAAGATTGAAGTGTTGCTTCTAAAGAGAAAGGAAAACGATGTTTGGGAAACATTAGTTAAGCCGGGAAAGAAATGCAAGCCGGGTACTGTTATAAGTTTTGGTGACGGAATTTTAACGGGCGAGGTTATTGATGTTGTTGAAGAAGGCAACAGATTAATTAAGTTTACTTATGAAGGTATTTTTGAAGAAGTGTTGGATAAGCTTGGAGAAATGCCACTTCCACCATATATAACACATAAACTTGAAGACAAAAACAGATATCAGACAGTTTATGCAAAATACGAAGGTTCAGCGGCTGCACCAACAGCAGGTCTTCATTTTACAAAAGAGTTATTAGAAAAGATTAAAGAAAAAGGTATTAAAATAGCTCACGTTACATTACATGTTGGTCTTGGAACTTTCAGACCGGTTAAGGTTGAAAATATTCTTGAACACCATATGCATTCTGAATTTTATATGGTTGACGAGGAAGATGCAAATATGATTAATGAGTGCAGGGCTAATGGCGGCAGAGTTATTGCTGTTGGAACTACAAGCACAAGAACATTGGAAACTGTAACAGACGAAAATGGTATTGTACATCCTGGAAGTGGATGGACACAGATATTTATTTATCCGGGATATCAGTTTAAGGCTATTGATTGCCTTATTACTAATTTCCATTTGCCTGAATCAACATTATTAATGCTTGTTTCAGCGTTGGCCGGAAGAGAGAACATTCTTAACGCATACAATAAGGCTGTAGAAGAAAAATACAGATTTTTTAGCTTTGGCGATGCAATGTTTATAAAGGAATAGCATCCTATGGAAAAATATGCAGTAAAGAAATTAAACAAAAAAAATAATATAAATGCGTCAGTGCCGGGCTCTAAAAGTATCACTAACAGAGCTTTAATGCTGGCGGCTATGTCAGATGGCATATGCACACTTAACGGTGTATTGTTTAGCAGTGATTCAAGAGCTTTTCTTGACTGCCTTATTTCATTAGGTTTTAGTGTTCAGATAGATGAAGAAAGTGCTAAGGTAGTGATTAAGGGTGAAAATGGAAGAATCCCTAACAGGAAGGCTACAATTAATGTTCAAAGTGCAGGAACAGCAGCAAGATTCATGACTGTTTTTCTTGCTGTGGCAGGTGGTGACTATACTCTTCAATCTTCAGAACAGATGAAGAAGCGTCCAATGAGTGAGCTTCTAGGCAGCCTGACATCTAAGGGTGTAGAGATTAAGTGCTTAGAAGAAGAAGGACATTTTCCTTTTGAAATTCATTCTAAGGGAATTAAGTCAGGTAATATTAAAATCGACACGACTACCAGCAGTCAGTATGCCAGCGCATTGCTTATGGCATCTGTAATGAATGGCATGAATGTGGAACTTACGGGTTCAAGAGTGGACGGTGCCTATATTAAGATTACAACAAATATGCTTAAGCAGTTTGACATTGATTTTGATAGAGAAGACAATACATATATAATAAAGAAGCAAAGCTATATTTGTAATGTATATAATGTTGAACCGGATATGTCTGCTGCATGTTATTTTTATGCTATGGCAGCTATTCTTGGTGTTAAATCTATTGTTAAGGGAATACATAAAGATTCAATGCAGGGGGATATTAAGTTTATTTATGCTCTTGAAAGAATCGGTTGTGTAATAACAGATAAGCCGGAAGGTCTTGAAGTGGATGGAACAAGTGCTGTAGGATATGAAGGCATTGATATAGATATGTCTGATTTTTCAGACCAGGCTCTTACAATGGCTGTTGTGGCAGCTTTTGGAAAGACTGAGACAAGAATCAGAAATATTGGTCATATAAGAGGTCAGGAATCAGACCGTGTTCAGGTTATTGTTAACGAACTTAACAGAATGGGATGTGATGCTAAGATTGTGGAAGAAGGCGGTAGTACAGATGTAATTATAACGCCGGGCAAACTTCATGGAGCAGAAATTGAAACTTATGACGACCACCGTGTGGCAATGAGTTTTGCATTGGCAGGTCTTGCAGTTGATGGAATTGTAATAAAGAATCCAATGTGCTGCAGAAAGACTTTTGAAAACTACTTTGATGTTTTGGAAACAATTGAAAAGGAAGACGAATAGATTTTAGTCACATGGATTGTAATATAAAATAAATATTTGTTGCATATTTGCTATTTTTATAATAGAATGAAAAAAGTTATGAGTAGTAAGTAATTCATAATGAGTTAAATTATAAAATTAAAGAACGTGTAACAGACGAAAAAGGAGAATTACAAATGAAAGATAAGATTAAAGAAATTATTTTAAGTGTAAATCCCGGTATGGATGTTGAAGATGAGGATTTTAACATTGCAGAAGATATGGACTCAATGGATATTCTTGCATTAATGGAAGAATTAGAGGACGCTTTTGATATTGAAATTACAATGGAAGAAAAGAATGAAGAGAATTTTAGCAGCATTGATGCATTAGCAGAAATGATTGAAAGACTTCAGCAATAATATGACAAATATGATTATAGGGCTCTTAAGTTAACTTAGGGGCCTAATTTTTTGCCAAATAAAGTAGAAAAAGAGAAACAAAAGTTTCATTTTGTAAAAATCATAAAATCTTTGTAAAACTTTTTGGTTATCACAATTATATAAAAATTATTATATATTATATTTTTGTTTTTGAGTGTAAAGGGGACTAATGTGTGTGAAAAAACAATAAAAGATTAAGCAGTGGAGTTTATTATGAAATTAAAATTAGTTCGTATTACAAAAATAATATGTTTTTGCATGGTGGCAGTTTTAATGGTTGGAGGGTTAACAGACCTTTTAAAGCCTAAGTGGTTAGAAAATAGATGGGTATCGGCGAAAACAAACAAAAGTTTTTATGAATTGCAGGATAACAGCGCAGAGGTTGTCTTTTTTGGAGCAAGTATTATTTCAGCAGCAATGGATCCGTTCCAGCTATATGAGGAGCAGGGAATTTCTTCATATAATCTGGGTGTTATGTCTCAGCCGATGATTGGAACTTATTATTGGTTTAAGGAAGCACTAAAAACTCAGAATATGAAATTAGCAGTAATAGAGATTAAGTCTGCCGGACGTTCTTCTGAAAAAGCAGAAGAAAAGGCAAGAAAGTCTTATGATTATATGAAATGGGGTAAGAACAAGATTCAATATGCCTTGGATTACAAGGACTTCCATAAGGAAGCTGATGGCACAGACGAAGAAGTTGATTTGTGGTCATATCTTTTCCCATTATCTTTGTATCACACAAGATGGTCTGAATTGTCTTATGATGACTATGATTTCTTCTTAGGAAAAAACAATAGTAATACTAAGGGATTTTCAGTACTTTCAACACAGTTTAAAAATTCAACAAGTTTTGACGCTGAAAAAGAAGCAAAAGGAAAGTACGATGGATTTGAAGTTAAGTCTAATGATAAGGAAACACCAAATCCTATTAATGAAGAATATGCTCTTAAGCTTATTAAGGAGGCAAAACAACAGGGTGTGGAATTATTATTTGTAAGAACACCTGATACAACATGGCATGAAGACCAGCACAATTATATACAGGAACTTGCCGACAAGAATAATATTAAATTTCTTGATTTGAATTTGAAATCAAATATGGACAAGATGCAGTTTGATTATTCAGAGGATGCGGCAGATACGGTTCACGTAAATATTTTAGGGGCAAAGAAGATTACTAAGTTCGTAGGTCAGTATATTGCTGATAATTACAAACTTACAGATTATAGAAAAACAGATAATAGTATAAAGAAGGATTTTGAGTCACAGAAATCAAACTATCAGGCCGCTTTAAATGAAGGAAAGTTAAGTCTTATAACTAACTTTGATGAATACCTTAAGGCTATTAATACTGATGAATATTCAGTAATTATTACTTCTGGTTCAAATGTTAGGAATATTACATTTACTGACAGTCAGAAGAAGACTTTGATTAGTATGGGAGCTGATGAAGCGTTATTTACAGACAGTACTTATGGAAATAATGTTATTTGTGTTCTTGATGGAGATAACTCTAAGAATAAAGTAAAGAAACAGCTTGAAGATAACTCAAAAGTTACAACCCTTGGAGGAACACTTAGTTGTGGTACTGATTATGATATAACAGCTAATTCCAAAGGTGGAACAATGAGATTAAACAATAGTGAATACACAGGATTAACTTTTTGGGGAATGAACATTATTGTTTATGACAAGAAACTAAAAGAGGTTGCAGATTCAGTATATCTTCATTCTGATTATAATGTAACTGCAATGTACAGAGGAGAGTAGTAAGATGGGTTTTAACACATTATCATTTATCCCTTTTCTATTAATTGTTATACTATTATATTTTACAATATTTAGAAAATGTCAGTGGGTATTTTTACTTTTGGCAAGTATAGCATTTTATTTATTTGCCGGACCAAAATACATAATATTTATTTTTATTTCATCACTTAGCACATATACATTGGCAAGAAAGATTCAGAAGTTACACGACGATGAAAGCAGAATTACAAAGACAAGAGAGTTTTCTTCAAAGGAAGCTAAGAAGGCTTTTAAGAAAAGATTTACTAAGAGAAGAAAAAGAATTTTACTTCTTGACTTTGCAATAAATCTTGGAATTTTATGTGTAATTAAATATACTGATTTTATTTTGTCAGGAGTTTCTTCAGTTCTTGGAAAATTTGGACTTGACTGGAGTAAGGAGTTTAATTTTGTATTACCTTTAGGAATATCTTTCTATACATTTATGGTAGTTGGATATATTCTTGATATTTATTGGAAAAGATATAGAGCAGAGACTAATTATTTGAAACTGGCATTGTTTACAATGTATTTTCCACATATAGTACAGGGACCTATTGGTCGTTATAATAAGTTGGCACCACAGTTTTTAGAAGATCATCCATTTGATTATGACAGAGTAACTAAGGGATTCCAGTTAATTCTATGGGGTTACTTTGAAAAAATGGTTATTTCTGACAGATTGCAGACTTTTACTAATGGTGCTCTTGCAAAATGGGACCAGATTACAGGTTTCCCACTTATTCTTGCAATATCATTGTTCTCAATTCAGATGTATTTGGATTGGATGGGATGTATGGATATTGCTCATGGCATATCGGAAATATTTGGCATTAATTTGGACAAGAACTTCTGGCATCCGTTCTTCTCAAAGAATATGCCGGAATTCTGGAGAAGATGGCATATTACACTTGGTGCATGGTTTAAGGATTATTTATTATATCCTGTATCAATGTCAGCATTGTGTAAGAAGATTAATAAATTCACAAGAAAGAAATGGGGCAATCAGGTTTCACGTTCAATTTCAGTTGTAATCCCTGCATCATGTGTATGGATTGTTACAGGTGTTTGGCACGGAGCGGCAAGTTGTTTTGTACTTTGGGGCATTTACCATGGTATTTTAATCGTATCAAGTGGATTGTTTGAAATTCCAATTCAGAAATTATGCAAGTTCTTGCATATGGATACAGAATGTTTCAGCTTTAATCTTTTCAGAATGGCAAGAACATTTATGTTATCAACTATTGGTCGTATATTCTTTGCAGTTTCTGCAGGATTTACAACATTCTTTGAATTTTTAAAGAGAATGTTTAATTTCAGACAGTTTGGACTTCATACTCTTTTGGATGAAAGTTTGTATTCTTATGGACTTGACCAGCATAATTTCACATTGGCAATGCTTTTAGTTGCATTAGTTTGGTGTGTAAGTATGTTGCAGGAAAAATTTAACAAGGACGGAATGACAATAAGAGATGTTATTGCAAAACAGAATATTTTATTCAGATGGTTATTGTACTTAGCTCTTATTGCAGGTATTCTTGTATTTGGAATGTACGGTTCAGGATATAATGCAGGTGCATTTTTCTATGGTAAGTTCTAAGGTATGTAGAGTTTTGAAATACAATTGTTGTAATGAATAGTTTTGTGATATAGAACTTTGAAATACATGGTTTTAGGAGGTTGTAATGAGTTACAGTTCAATTTTGGAAGCTATAAAGAGTGCTTCAGAAATAACTCCTGACAAAATATGCTTAGGAGACAAAAAAAATAAAGTTACATATAAACAGTTTTGGAAAATGATTAACAAAGGAGCTTCATTTTTGGAAGAAAATGGAGTAAAAAAAGGAGATGTTGTTGTTTTAAAGGGAGCTCAGAAGGTTGAGTATCTTTTTGCAATGTTTTCAATTCAGCTTTTAGGTGCAGTTGCATGTCCACTTGAAAAAGCAGTTAAGGAAGACAGGATTCTTGAAATTATGGATTTTGTTGAAACAGATTATTTCCTTGATAAGAAGAAATTAAAGAATGAAAACAAGAAATCAATTAGCTTAAAAGATATGTTTAATGAAGCAATTGATTTTGATAGCTATGAGGTTGAATATAAGTTTGATTTGCCTAAGGAAGATGATTTGTCAGAGATTCTTTTTACAACAGGAACAACAGGTAAGTCAAAGGGAATTAAGATTGTTTATAGAAATAATGTTGCCATAGCACAGAATGTTAGCGAAGCAATTGGCATAACAAATGATGATGTGGAAATGGTTACAGCACCAATGAATCATTCTATGGCACTTAGAAGAACTTATACAGTTTTCTACAAAGGTGGAACTGTAGTTTTAACAGACGGAGTTAAGTTTATTGAAGATTTCTTTAAACTTCTTGATATGTATAATGTTACAGGTCTTACATTTGCACCTGCCATACTTGAACAGTTACTTAAGTTTGCAAAGGACAGATTTGGAACATATAGTGACAGACTTAGATATATTCAGTTAGGTTCAGCACCGTTAAGTGAAAAAGCTAAGAAAACTTTAAAAGAGATGTTCCCTAATACTAAGTTATTTAATATTTATGGCGCAACAGAATCAGGATGTACAGTAAGTCTTGAGTTTAGTAAGTATGGAGATAAGAAGGGCAGTATTGGTAAGCCTAATGTTAATGCTGAAATTATTTTCGTTGATGATAATAGAAATATTGTTAAGGCTTCAGCACAGAATCCGGGCAATCTTGCTTTTAAGGGAGCAATGAATATGCCGGGATATTTGAAAGAGCCTGAGATTACAAAAGAAGTAATGGATGATGAAGGAACTCTTTACACTAACGATTTAGGTTATATGGGTGAAGACGGATTTGTTTATTTGCTTGGAAGAAAAGGCGATGTAATTAATATGGGTGGAATTAAGATTGCACCATCTGAAATAGAAGAAGTTGTAGCACAGAATGAAATGATTAAGGAATGTGCATGTATTCCAATTCCTGATGAAATTACAGGGGAAGCACCTAAGCTTTTCATTGTAATTAATGAAGGTTTTGAATATGACGAAAAATCTTTACATAGATTTATGCTTGAAAAGCTTGAAGCTATCAAAGTTCCAAAGGTAGTACAGGTTATTGATGCATTACCAAGAACATTTAACGGAAAAGTAATTAAGCGTATGCTTAAGGAAATGTAGAGGATAGAAAACAGAGATTAAATAAAAGACGTAAATGTATACTTAAAAAAGGAGAAAAATATGTCAAAAACAAAACAGCGAATTTATTTAATGATAGGACCAGTCCTATTTGTATTATGTTGTCTTGCAATACCTAAAAGTGCTTTTCCGGCGTTAGCGGAAAGAGCGGCAATAGGTACTGTTGCATGGATGGCATTTTGGTGGGTAACAGCACCTATAGATTATGCAGTAACAGCATTTCTTCCAATAGCGATTAATGCTTTAGTGACAATGTGTGACATGTCTGCAGTAATATCAAATTATGCTTCAGAAACTATCTTGTTATTATTAGGAGCATCAATTCTTACTGTTTCATGGGAAGAAACGGGACTTGATAAGAGAATAGCAGCATCTTTACTGGGATTAATTGGTGATAATTTAAGAATTCAGTTAATATTCTGGTTTATGCTTTCAACTTTATTGTCGGCAATTTTGCCTAACGCAGTTGTATGTGCAACAATTACACCTATTGCAGTGTCAATGTTAAAATATATTGGTGAAGGAGATATTGCAAATAGCCGTATAGGTTCAAAGTTATTGTTATATATTGCATATGGTGCAGGTCTTGGAGGACTTACATCACCACTTGGCGGTGCAATGAATCTTGTGACAGTTGATTATTTACAACAGTTAACAGGTAAGGAATATATGTATGCATCATGGGTTGTAAGATTCCTTCCTATTATGATTGTCCTTTTATTAATAAATATTATATTTATGATAAGAGATGTTAAAAAAGGAGAAAGCCTTGGTGGTTCAAGAGAGTATTTTAAGAAAGAGTACAAGAAGTTTCCACCAACAACTATAGAGGAAAAAATCTCTTTGGCTTTATTTGTAATTGCTACAGTATTGGCATTTACAAGACAGTTCTATCAGAATTTATTGCCGGGACTTAAGCCGGCATATGTATTTATTATATGTGCAATTTTATCATTTTTAATAACACGTTCTGATGGAGAAAGGCTTATGCTTTGGAAGTCAGTTCAGACAAAAATTATTTGGGAAATGATTTATATCTTCGCAGGGGGTCTTGCAGTTGGTACATTAATTAATGAATCAGGGGCAGCAGAAAGAATTGGTGAATTAGTATCAGGCATGGGACTTACAGGTGGTCTTACAACAGTATTTGTTATTGTTACAGTTACATTATTAATGTCAGACGTAACATCTAATACTGCAACAGCGGCAGTTGCAATTCCTATTGTAATCTCAATTGTAAAAGGTATGGGACTGAATCCTATTCCATATGTATATGTTGCATCAGTTGGTGTAAACTTATCATATATGCTTCCAACATCTATTAGAGCAATTCCTGTTGGATACGGATTACAGCCTAAGTATATGCTTAAGGAAGGTTGGAAGATGACAGTATTTATTATTGTATCAATGACAATCGTATGTACATTATTACTTAAATTCTGGCCTGCATTTAGTACAGTTTAAAAAAAATAGTGAAACTAAGAGGATGAAAAACAGTTGAGAGGAGTTATGTAAAGATGAAGAATAAGTATGGATTTTGTAAAGGATTGGCAGCTTTAGTTCTTTTGATGTTATGTGCTTTAACAATAAAAGACAATGCATATGCACAGACAGCAAAGACATACAAAGTATTATTTATTGGAAACAGTCATACATATTATAATGATATGCCAAATATTTTTAAGGGAATAGCCAAGGCAGATGGCATTGATTGTCAGGTGTCATCAATTACTTCTGCAGGATACAAACTTAGTCAGTTTGCAGACACAACAGACACATATGGAGCACTGGTATACGAAGCTCTTACAAAGAATACATGGGATTATGTTGTTGTACAGGAGAACCGTGCTGTTTTAGTTGAAAAAGAGTATAAAGCAGAGTCTGCAGTAAATACTCTTCATTCTTTAATTAAAAAAGCAGGTGCAAAGATGATTATTTATGCTACACAGCCTAACAATATCGGCAGTACTTTTAGTGTTAATTCAACATCTTTTTATTTAACTGATTTGCAGATTGAACAGATTCTTACAAGAAACAACTTTAAAATAGCTAATGACTATGAAGGTCTTGTTGCTGCATCAGGAACAAACTTTATGAGAGTAATGGCTGATTATCCTGACATAACTTTGTATCGTACAGATAATCTTCATCCTACAGTTGCAGGAAGTTATTTGGCAGCCTGCACAATTTACTATAGAATGTTTAACAAGAGTCCTTATGGAAATAAGTTTTTGCCGGGAAGCGAATATGACACTGACAAGTTAATATCAAAGTTGGCAATGGATGATGCTTTAATTTTACAGCAGATTGCTGATGGCAGATTATTAATTAACACTCATTATACAACCATTAATAAAGGTCAAAGTTCAAAGCTTACAGCAACATTTACAGCTAATGCTAAGAATGAAACATTGACAGATTATAAGAATAACATTATATGGGATAGCACTGATTTAGCAGGCGTATCCATTAATAAGCTGACAGGTGAATTTACAGCTCTTAAAACAGGAAAATATCAGGTTATGGCAACTACAGATAGTGGTCTTATCTGTTATTCAACAATTGATGTAAAGCAGCCTGCTACATCTTTAACTATTAAAGAAGACAAAATCCTTAAAGTAGTAAAAGGTTATAGTGGTCACTATACTACAGAAATGGGACCTAGTGATACAACAGATAAGATAACATGGGAAAGTGACTTGCCAAGCGTTGTAAGCGTAAACAGCAATGGGAACATTAACGCAAAAAAAGTAGGAATTGCAAAAATTACAGCAACAACAACCAGTGGCATTAAAGTTGTTCATTATGTTCGTGTAAAATTAAAAACACCTACAGGTGTTAAGCTTACAAAGAAATCTAAGAAGATTACAAAGAAGAAAAAATCCTATAGTGTTACAGTTAAATGGACTAAAAATACAAATGCTGTTAAGTATTATGTATATAGAAGACTTTCAACTAAGAGCTCATATACAAGAATTGCAACAACTACTAAACCTAAGTACATAGACACAAAGGTTAAGAAGAATAAGAAGTATTATTACAAGATTAAAGCAATATATTCAAATACAAAACTTAACAGTGATAAAACACCGGCATACGCCATTGTAATAGGAAAATAAAAAATCGTGAATATCCCACAATTCTAAGTGTAAATAGCACAAAGAATTGTGGGATATTTTTTTTTGACAAAAAATAAAAACGGTGCTATATTTTATATAGTTAGCAAAAACTAACACAAGTGAGACATATGTAATTTTTGAAAGGGCAATCTAATTTGCAAAAGATATATCTAATAAAAAATAGTTAAACATATTTAATTGAAGGGAGAAGAAAATGTATCTGGAACTTAAAGATATTAAAAAGTCATTTGGAACAGGGGAGAACAGAACCCAGGTTTTAAAGGGGATTAGTTGTGGTATAGAAAAAGGGAAGATATGTGTGTTACTTGGACCATCAGGTTCAGGTAAATCAACACTTCTTAATATCATAGGTGGAATTGAAAAGGCAGACGAGGGAAGTATTTCAATTGATGGCGAGTTAATGGAGTCAATGAATGAAAAGAAACTTTCTCTTTATAGAAGAAAGCATTTGGGATATGTATTTCAGTCTTACAACTTGATTCCAAATCTTACAGTTAGGGAAAATATTGAAGTTGGAGCTTATTTAAGCAGTAATCCATTACCTATTGATGATATGATTAAAACTTTAGGTTTATGGGAACACCGGAATAAGACTCCAAATCAGTTATCAGGTGGACAGCAGCAGAGAACTGCCATTGGTCGTGCGATTATAAAGAATCCGGGCATTCTTCTCTGTGATGAACCAACAGGAGCCCTTGATTACAACACTTCAAAAGAGATATTAAAGTTAATTGAAGATGTAAATAAGAAATATGGAAACACTGTAATTCTTGTTACCCATAATGATGCCATAAAGAACATGGCTGACTATGTAATTAAGTTAAAAGACGGTCAGATTAGAAAGACAGACATTAATGAAAATAAAATACCTGCAATGGAATTAGAATGGTAAGGAGGCAGACATGAAAAATCCTCTTAATAAAAGATATTTCAGAGAATTAAAAAATGATTTTGGCAAGTATATAGCATTGTGTCTCTTTCTTATAGTTACCATTGGATTTTGTTCAGGATTTTTAGTTGCCGATGGAAGTACAAAGGGCGCATATGATGAAAGCTTCGAGAAGTACAATATAGAAGACGGTCATTTTATTCTTGCAAAAGAAGCAGACAGCAGCCTTATAGATAAGCTTGAAAAAGAAAATCTTTCAATAGGTCAGTTGTTCTATAAGGATGTGGACAGAAAGAATAATCACACAATCAGATTATACAAGAATCGTACTAAGGTTAATAAAGCATGTTTAATGGATGGCAATATGCCAAAAGCAGATGATGAAATTGCAATTGACAGACTTTATGGAGAAAATAATAATATTGCAATTGGCGATAAAATCGATATAGGTAATAAAGACTACAAAGTTACTGCCTATATTGCATTATCAGATTACAGTGCATTATTTAAAAACAATACTGATATGATGTTTGATGCAAATAAGTTCTCAGTTGCTATTGTAACAGACAAGGCTTTTGATGGTGTAGAAACAGAGGCGAAGTATTGTTATACATGGAATTATACTAATGATTCAGAAAAGAATATGTCAGACAGGCAACTTACAAAAAAGTCTGAAAAGATTCAGGATATTCTTACAGAATCAGGTCTTTTGACAGATTATGTTTTACAAAGAGATAATCAGGCAATTAAATTTACAGGTGAAGATATGGGTGGCGATATGGTAATGGTTATGGTATTACTTTATATCGTTATGGCAATTATAGCTTTTGTATTTGGTATAACAACAAGAAATACAATTGAACAGGAAGCAGGAGCAATCGGAACACTTAGAGCTTCAGGTTACACAAAACAGGAAATGGTAAGACATTACTTCGTATTGCCGGCACTTATTACTTTTATTGCGGCAGTAGTCGGTAACATCCTTGGCTATACAGTAATGAAATTTTATGTTGCTTCAATGTATTACGGAAGTTATTCACTTCCAACTTATGTAACAAAATGGAACGCAGACGCTTTCATTCTCACAACTGTAATACCTTGCATAATTGTATTTGCTGTAACATTAATTGTACTTAATGTTTCACTTAGAATTTCACCGTTACAGTTTTTACGTCACGACTTAAGGAAAAACAAGAAGAGCAAAGTAGTAAAACTTCCAAACTTTAAGTTTAAAACAAGATTTAGATTAAGAATAATTTTTCAAAATACATCAACGTATATAACATTATTCTTAGGAATATTGTTTGCCAGCGTCCTTCTTATGTTTGGTATGATGATGTCACCTTTACTTACAAACTTTAAGGATAGAGTATTGGATTCAAAAATTGCAAACTACCAATATATTTTGAAAGCACCAATTGAAGTAGATGACAAAGATACTGAAAAGTATGCAGTATCAGCACTTAATACAACAGACAGCGAAGAAGAAATAACAATATATGGTGTTAACGAAGATTCTAAATATATTAACACTAAGAATATTCCTGACACAAGGAATCAGGTACTTGTATCAAAAGGATATATGGAGAAGTATGGTTTAAAAGAAAACCAGACAATAGAGCTTAAAGAAAAATTTGGCAGTAAAAAATACAAATTTACAATAAAAGGAACTTACGTTTATCCGGCATCATTATGTATCTTTATGACAAGAGAGAACTTTAACAAAGTATTCGATAAGGATAAAGATTATTTCTGTGGATATTTTTCAAATAAGAAGCTGGATATAGATGATATGTATGTGGCATCAATTATTACTGAAAAAGACTTAACAGTTATGTCAGACCAGTTAGAAGACTCAATGGGGCAGGCATTTTATTTGTTCTGGGGATTTGCCACATTAATCTATATCATAGTAATCTACATCCTTGCAAAGATGATTATAGAAAAGAACAAACAGTCAATTTCAATGATAAAAATTCTTGGATACACAGACAAAGAAGTAAGCTCACTTTACAACATTGCCACAGCAATAATAGTTATTGCATCAATGATTATATGCGTGCCAATCTCAACATATATAATTAAATATATATATTATGTAATGATGAAAGATTTTAATGGATGGCTTGATTACTATATTGCACCATGGATATATCCTGGTATGGTATTAATAGGCGTTGTATGTTACTTTGTGGTTCATATAATTCAGATGAAGAAAATCAAGAAAATACCAATGGAACAGGCACTAAAGAATGTGGAATAGAAAGGAAGCAAATGCCCCCTCTAAACGAGGGGGCAAAATTATAACTCTATTTTCTTTTTATTACATTATATCTATGGCGTTCAAGTTGTTCCACAGCTTTGTCGGCTGATGTTTCATCATAGAATGAAATCTTTAATACGCCATCTTCAAATTCTCTATTATGTATAATGCCGATGTTTTTGATGCTGACTCCGTTTGTTGCAAGTATTGTGGCAATTGTAGCTATTGCACCGGATTCATCTATAATGTCGCAGTAAACATTGTAGCTTCTTGAAATAAGACTGTTGTTACGGTCTTCAATGCTGTCGCGGTAGTCACGGCTTTCTGAAATTAAATCAAAAATGCCCTGTCCCTTATGCTGATCAAGGTCTTCTTTAATTTCAAGAAGGCTGTCAACATATTTCTGTAACATGTCACTAATATTAGTATTGTTTGTCATACAAATCTGTTCCCACATTTCAGGTGAAGAAGAAGCAATTCTTGTAATATCCTTAAAACCACCGGCTGCCATAGTTTTCATATATTCTTTTTTTGAATCATTATGCTTAACCAGATTGACAAGGCTGGCAGCAATAAGATGTGGCAGGTGACTGATTGTAGCAACTACCTTATCATGTTCTTCATATGATATATTAATTGGAATAGCCCCAATACCCTGAACGATTTCAGTAAACTCTTCAACACGCTCTTTACTAACAGCATCAGTAGGAGTAATGGCATAGTATGCATTTTCAACCAGACGGTCGTTAGCATAAGTGTAGCTTGTTTTTTCAGAACCGGCCATTGGATGTCCGCCAATAAAATTTTTCTCCAGCCCAAGTTCTTTAACAGCCTTATGGATATTGCCTTTAACACTTCCCACGTCAGTGATGATGCAATCATCTTTTATAATATCTTTAAGAATCTTTAAATATTCAACATTTTTTTCAACAGGAGTGCAAAGAAAAATATAATCACACTCATTAAAAGTTTCATCAACTTGTGGAACAGCAACATTGGCAGTTCCGTCATTGATAGCCATAACTCTAGGCTCAGCGCTTCGATTGTATACAATAATCTTACAACTTGGGTAAACACGTCTAAGTGCCTTAGCAACTGAACCCCCTATTAAACCAATTCCTACAAATCCAAAACTAATATGTTCTCTCATAACTCTATTAAACTCTGATAAATCAGATTTCCTCCTCTTTTAACTTTAACGCTTTAAAGTTTAACACTTTAAAGTTAAAACTGCAAGCACAAATTTAGAATTATCTAAAATTATTAAAAAAATATATTCTAAAATATAAAAATTAAAAAACAAAGTTATAAATATATAATAAAAACAATATATACAAATTAAAAAATTAGAGAACTCCAAAAATTTGCTTACACGGATTGTTAAAGATTTAACTTTGTTGTAAAGAACCGGCATATAGAGTAAAATATATTACATAGAATTGTAACGGATTTTAAAAATTAAATAAGGAGGCCGGAGTTATGAACGTATATGAAACATCCAGTATTAGAAATGTTGTTTTTCTTGGTCACGGAGGATCAGGAAAGACTACTTTGGCAGAAGCCATTTCTTATTCTACAGGAGTAATTACCAGAATGGGACGGGTGCAGGACGGTAATACTATCAGTGATTATGATAAGGAGGAGATTAAACGAAAGTTTTCCATAAATGCTTCAGTTATACCGGTAGAGTGGAATGGTTTGAAGATTAACATTCTTGACGCACCGGGATATTTTGATTTTGTGGGTCAGATGGAAGATGCAATGAGTGTTGCTGATGCAGCAGTTATTGTTGTAAATGGCAAGGCGGGAATCGAAGTTGGAACAATTAAGGCTTGGGAGATTTGTGAGAGAAGACAGATTCCAAGAATATTCTTTATTACCAACATGGATGATCCTAATGCTAAATATATGGAAATCGTGGAGCAGTTGAAAGAAAGATTTGGAAAGAAAGTGGCTCCATTCCATTTGCCTATTATTGAAGATGGAAAGTTAACAGGATATGTTAACGTGGTAAAAATGGGAGGTAGAAAGTTTACCGATGACCTTGGAAGCTATACGGAAAGAGATATTCCTGAGGATTTAACACCAGAACTTGAACCTTGTAGGGAACAGTTAATGGAAGCAGTGGCAGAATCAGACGAAGTTCTTATGGATAAATATTTTTCAGGGGAAGAATTTACATACGAGGAGATTTCAATGGCTCTTAGAAGAAGTGTTATTAAGTGTGACATTGTTCCGGTACAGATTGGCTCAGGAGTAAATTGTCAGGGCGTTAACAGCTTTCTTCAGACTTGTGAGAAATATTTTCCATCAGCAGATAAAGCTGAAGTAATGAAGATTGCCACAAACTTAGAAACAGGAGAAGAAGTTATAGGTGATTTTGATTGGAACAAACCTGTTTCAGCATATGTATTTAAAACTATAATGGATCCTTTTGTTGGTAAGTATTCTCTTGTAAAAGTTAGAACTGGAGTGTTGTGTGCAGGGGATACAGTTTACAACGCCACAAAAGATGTAGAAGAAAAACTAAGTAAGCTTTACGTAATGCGTGGCAAGAATGTAATAGAGGTTCAAAAACTATACGCAGGAGATATTGGAGCAATTGGCAAGCTTGCAAGCACAAGAACAGGAGATACCTTATCAACTAAGGAATGGCCTATAGAATATCATCCAACAACAATGTCAAAGCCTTATACATATGTAAGATATAAAGCAGTTAACAAGGGCGAAGAAGAAAAAATAGCCCAGGCTTTAAACAAGCTTACAATTGAAGATTTAACATTAAAGGTGGTTGTAGATGATGAAAATAAGCAGACATTACTTTATGGAATAGGTGAACAGCAGTTAGAAGTTGCAGCATCCAAGCTTGAAGAAAGATATAAGGTTAAGATTACATTAGAGAAACCTAGAATTGCTTTTAGAGAAACAATAAAGAAGAAAGTTCAGGTTCAGGGCAAACACAAGAAACAGTCAGGTGGTCATGGTCAGTATGGAGATGTTGTAATGGAATTTGAGCCGTCAGGAGATTTGTCGAAACCTTATGAGTTTGAGGAGAAGATTTTTGGTGGAGCAGTTCCAAGAAATTATTTCCCAGCTGTAGAAAAAGGTATTCAGGAATGTGTTAAAGCAGGTCCACTTGCGGGGTACCCTGTAGTTGGAATTAAGGCTACTTTAATTGATGGCTCATATCACCCTGTTGATTCATCTGAAATGGCATTTAAGATGGCTACAGTATTAGCATTTAAGAAAGGTTTTATGGAAGCTAACCCGGTATTGCTTGAGCCTATTGCACTTTTAAGCGTTACAGCACCTGATAAATATTCAGGAGACATAATGGGCGATTTAAATAAGAGAAGAGGAAGAATAACTAACATGATTCCAACAGATACAGGAAAGCAGATTATAGAGGCTGAAGTCCCAATGTTAGAATTGTCGGGTTATTCAACTTCACTACGTTCAATTACCGGAGGAAGTGGAGATTTTGAATATGTAGTATCAAAATACGAGCAGGCACCGGCAGATGTTCAAAACAGAGTGATTAAAGAGCAGAAATAATCAAACTAAAAAAACAAATGACTACGATGTCTAATTAAGTAATACAATGAAATCAAAATAAAGTAAAAATAGTGAAATAATAAAAATAATCAATTGATTAGATAAAAATAGTCATTGATTTTTAGAAAAAAACAATATAGAATTGTTCCAACAATGATTAAACCGTTGATCGGGAGTAAGTAGTTACAAGAGATGTTTTTCAGAGAGTTGTCGGTTGGTGTGAGACAATAAACTATCAGTAATGAATGGACCTGAGAGGGCAGCTTGAAACCAATATGATAATCATAGGAAGTAGACGCTGACGGATCCTTACCGTTATAGAAGGTAGCATATGATGGTATGCAATGAGTGAATGTGTTATACATTAATTTGGGTGGCACCGCAGAAGTTTATTATAGCTTTTGTCCCTTTACGAGAAGTAGAGGGACGAAAGCTTTTTCTTTTGTCCCAAAATAAAAATAAGGAGGACAACATGAAAACACAATCGTTTAACGAAATCGAAAATTTGACTAAAGAGTACAGTATGATTCCAATATGCAAGGAGATTTATGCAGCGGAGTTGAAACTGACGGAATTAAGGACAAAGAAAAAATCAAAAAAGTAATAGAAATTGTAAGGCAATAATTGCAGATAGGAGATAAAATGAGCGATACAAATAATACAAACTCAAAAGGACGATTTGGAAGATATGGCGGACAGTATGTTCCGGAAACATTAATGAACGCAGTAAATGAATTGGAAGAAGCATATAATCATTACAAGGACGATCCTGAATTTAATAAGGAATTAACAGACCTTTTAAATAACTATGTAGGCAGACCATCTTTGCTTTATTATGCAGAAAAAATGACAAAGGATTTAGGTGGCGCAAAGGTTTATTTAAAGAGAGAAGATTTAAACCATACAGGTTCTCACAAACTTAACAATGCCATGGGTCAGGTTTTACTTGCAAAGAAAATGGGAAAAACAAGAGTTATAGCTGAAACAGGAGCAGGACAGCATGGTGTGGCAACAGCAACGGCAGCAGCTTTAATGGGAATGGAATGTGAAGTCTTTATGGGAAAAGAAGACTGCCAAAGACAGGCACTTAACGTATTTAGAATGGAACTTTTAGGTGCAAAAGTTCATCCTGTAACAAGTGGAACAATGACATTAAAAGATGCAGTAAACGAAACTATGAAGGAATGGACTAACAGAATTGATGACACACATTATGTTTTAGGTTCAGTAATGGGACCACATCCTTTCCCAACTATTGTACGTGATTTTCAGGCAATAATCGGCAAGGAAATAAAAGAACAGTTAATGGAAAAAGAAGGCAAATTACCTGATGCAGTAATTGCCTGCGTAGGCGGCGGTTCAAACGCAATCGGTGCTTTCTACAATTTCATTGAAGATAAAGACGTTAAATTAATCGGTTGTGAGGCAGCAGGACTTGGAGTTGATAATCCAAAGAACGCAGCAACAATGGCTAACGGTTCAGAAGCTATTTTCCATGGAATGAAGTCTTTATTCTGCCAGAATGAATATGGTCAGATTGCCCCTGTTTATTCAATTTCAGCAGGACTTGATTATCCGGGAATCGGACCTGAACATGCAATGCTTCAGGCAGAAAAAAGAGCAGAATATGTGGCAATTACAGATGAAGAAGCAGTTAATGCTTTTGAATATTTGTCAAAAACAGAAGGAATTATTCCTGCAATTGAAAGTTCTCACGCAATTGCATATGCAATGAAGTATGTGCCAACTTTGGACAAAGATAAAATCGTAGTAGTTAACGTGTCAGGCCGTGGAGATAAGGACGTAGCAGCAATAGCAAGATATAGAGGAGTACAGATTTATGAGTAAAATAAAAGAAGCATTTAAAAATGGAAAAGCATTTATACCTTTTATAACAGGAGGAGATCCTGACCTTGAAACAACAAAAAAATTAATCATAGAAATGCAGAATGCAGGAGCTGATTTAATTGAGGTTGGAATTCCATTTTCAGATCCGATTGCAGAAGGACAGGTTATTCAGGAAGCAGATTTAAGAGCATTAGAGGCAGGATGTACAACAGATAAGATTATGGATGCTTTAATAGAAATAAAGGACCGGATTCATATTCCATTAGTTTTTATGACATACATAAATGTTATTTACAAATATGGAAAAAAGAAATTTATGGACAGGTGTAATGAATGTGGAATTTGTGGAATAATTGTTCCGGATTGTCCTTATGAAGAAAAAAATGAACTTTTGCCTGAATGTACAGAGGCAGGAATTGAATTGATTTCTATGATAGCTCCAACATCTCACGACAGAATAAAAATGATTGCAAAGGAAGCTCAGGGATTTCTTTACTGCGTATCTTCACTTGGAGTTACAGGTGTTAGAAAAGAAATAAAAACAGACATTAACGGAATGATTGAACTTGTTAAGGAAGTTTCAGATGTACCTTGTGCAGTAGGTTTTGGAATTTCCACACCAAAGCAGGCAGAAGATGTATGCAAATATGCCGACGGAGCAATTGTTGGCAGTGCTATTGTAAGAATTGTGGCAGAACACGGCAAAGAATGCGTGCCTTACGTTTCACAGTATGTAAAAGAAATGAAAGGGGCTGTAAGAAAATAGAATTAATCAATAGAATTAGGTGTCAAAAAGCCAGAAGTTTATTATACGGATTAATATAAGCTTTGCACTTCCACAATTCTTCCATATAATAATAAATATCTATTGAATTATTTTCCAATAGGTTATAAAATATACTCTGTAAAGTGCTTATGGACACAGAGAAAAAGGAAAATTTAATAATTACAACAGGGGAGCTTGTAGGCAGGCTGAGAGGAAGTAATCAACTTCGACCCATGAACCTGATTTGGATAATGCCAACGTAGGAAGAAATCAATTTTAAGATTCATTGCGGACAGACCAAATAGGTTTGTCCTTTTTCTTTTGTGAAAAATTAAATTCAGGAGGACAAAGATGTTTAAAGAATGTTTAGAAAATGTTAGAAAGAATGTGCCATTAGTACACAATATTACAAATTACGTAACAGTAAATGATGTAGCAAATGTTTTGCTTGCCTGTGGAGGAAGCCCTATTATGTCAGATGACATTGATGATGTAGTGGATATTACATCTATATGCGGCGGACTTAATATTAATATTGGAACATTAAATAAGAATACTATACCTTCAATGTTTGCAGCAGGAAAGAAGGCAAATGAATTAGGTCATATTGTTTTGCTTGATCCTGTTGGAGCAGGAGCAAGTGCTTTAAGAACCAACACAGCTAATGAATTAATGGAAAAAATCAAGTTTGATGTTGTAAGAGGAAATATTTCAGAAGTTAAGACTTTAATGGTTGGAAGTGGAAGTACTAAAGGTGTTGACGCTGACGTAGCCGATAAAGTTACAGATGAAAATCTTGAAGAAACTATTTCTAAATTAAAAGCTTTTTCAAAAGCAACAGGAAGCATTATTGCCGTAACAGGTGCAATTGACTTAGTATGTAATAGCGAAAAATGTTATGTAATAAGAAATGGCAAGCCACAGATGAGTTCCATTACAGGAACAGGTTGTCAGCTTTCAGGACTTATGACAGCATATTTAGTAGCTAACTCTGACAACAAGTTAGAAGCAGCCGCAGCTGCAGTTTGCTTAATGGGACTTGCAGGAGAGATTGCTTATGACAGAATGCAGGATGGTGATGGAAACTCAACATACAGAAACAGAATTATTGATGCTATCTACAACATGGATGGAGACACATTGGAAAAAGGAGCAAAATATGAAATCAAGTAATACTACAACAGATGAGTTATTACTATATGCAGTAACAGACAGAGCCTGGCTTGGAAACGAAACACTTTATGAACAGGTTGAAAAATCATTAAAGGGTGGAGTAACTTTTGTACAGCTTAGAGAGAAAAAACTTGATGAAGAAAGTTTTTTACAGGAAGCCATTGAAATAAAAGAGTTATGCAAAAAGTACAACGTTCCATTTGTAATAAATGATAATGTAGACATTGCCATAAAAATGGATGCAGACGGAGTACACGTTGGACAAAGCGACATGGAAGCAGGAGACGTTAGAAAGAAACTTGGTCCTGACAAAATTATTGGCGTTTCAGCCCAGACAGTTGAACAGGCAATTTTAGCTGAAAAACACGGAGCTGACTACTTAGGAGTTGGAGCAGTATTTCCAACAGGCTCAAAAGATGATGCAGAAGATGTACCTTTTGAAACATTAAAAGCCATATGTGAAGCGGTAAGCATACCGGTAATCGCAATTGGCGGAATAACAAAGGACAACGTAAAAGAACTTGCAGGAAGCGGTATTTGCGGAATCGCAGTAATAAGTGCCATATTTGCAAGCAAAGACATAGAAGCTGCAACAAAAGAACTAAAAGTCAACACAATAAAAGCTGTAAAGTAGGAGAACAAATGTCAACAGGATTTATATTTGATGTAGATGGAACAATACTAGACTCAATGGGAATATGGATGAACGTAGGAGAACTATATCTAAAAGATATGGGAATAAAGGCGGAACCAAATCTTGGAGAAATTCTATTCGAAATGACAATGAATGAAGGTGCAGAATACATACAAAAAAAGTACAATCTAAACCTTACAACAGAAGAAATATGCACCGGAATAAACAACCGTGTATACAAATTCTACGAAAAAGAAGCAATGCCAAAACCAAAAGTTATAGACTTTATAGAACAAGCCTACGAGAACAAAATCCCAATGACAATAGCAACGTCAACAGACAGACCAATGATAGAAGCAGCTTTCAAAAGACTGCACATAGACAAATATTTCAAAAAAATATTTACCACGACAGAGGTTGGACATGGAAAAGACAAACCGGACATCTTCATAAAAGCAATGGAAGAAATGGAAACAACACCAAAGCAAACATGGCTATTTGAAGATGGAGCATACTCAATAGAAACAGCCAAACAACTAGGCATAAAAACAATAGGGATCTACGATCCTGCAAGCGAAAAAGACCAGGAAAAAATAAGAAACCTAACAAACATCTACATAAAAAATTGGACAGAACACAAAAACCTACTTAACCAAATACAAAACAACAAGTAGAAACAATCTAAACAAAAAACAACAGGGTTTCCTATTATTCAAACAAACAATAATAAACCCTGACAAAGCGATAAATTGGGGGCACCACCTTATATCGCTATACAAAACACAAGCCAACCTAAAAGGAACAACTTGTGAACCACAAAAACTAAAAAACTTACAGGCAAAACATTATATAGTGAAAGTACTATTATCACCGGCGGAAGAAAATTTTGAAAACAAACAATAGGCAGATTTTGGCAATTTTGCGAGCATAGTGTAAAGCGAGAAACCTACTGTTTGAGCCGTAGGCGAGTTTAGGTTTTCGCTTTACAATAGACGGCGGAGCAAAATAACAAAATCAACGTGTTTGTGACAAAATTTTCTTTCGCCGGTGAGGAAAACTATCAGTAAAGTTTTGCCGGAAAAGGAGAAAAGAATGAACACAGCATTAACAATTGCAGGAAGTGATTCTTGTGGAGGCGCCGGAATACAAGCAGACATAAAGACAATGACAGCTAATGGAGTTTATGCCATGAGTGCTATTACAGCCTTAACTGCTCAGAATACAACCGGCGTATCAGACATCTATGAAGTAAGCCCTGAATTTTTACAGGCACAGCTAAAAGCTATATTTGAGGACATAACACCGGATGCCATAAAGATAGGAATGGTATCATCAAGTGAATTAATCAAAGCCATAGCAGAAAGCTTAAAAAAATACAATGGAAAGAACATAGTTCTTGATCCCGTTATGGTTGCAACAAGCGGAGCAAAATTAATAAGCGATGATGCCATAAGCACTTTAAAGGAATATTTAATTCCTTTGGCAACAGTAATAACACCAAATATTCCGGAGGCAGAAGTATTATCCGAAATGGAAATACATAATGAAGAGGAAATGATAAAGGCAGCAGAAGCTATTAGCAAAAAATATGACTGCGCCGTATTATGCAAGGGCGGTCACAGCATAAATGATGCCAACGACCTTCTTTACAGAAACGGTGAATACAAGTGGTTCTATGGTAAGAGAATTAACAATCCAAATACACATGGAACCGGATGTACACTTTCCAGCGCCATTGCCTCAAATCTGGCAAAAGGCAGAGATTTGGATACATCAGTAGAAAAGGCAAAAGAATATATTTCAGGAGCATTATCAGCAATGCTTGATTTAGGAAAAGGCAGTGGTCCTATGAATCATGCATTTGCAATTAAGTGCGACTAAAAAAGGAAAGAGGTACATAAAATGGATAAAAAAGGGACATCAGTATTTAGTAATAGTTTAATTTGGTTTGGAGCAGGTGTATCAATTGCAGAAATTGTAACAGGTACATACCTTGCTTCACTTGGAATGGAAAAAGGCATTCTTGCGATTATTATCGGACACTTAATTGGCTGCTCACTTTTATTCCTTGCAGGAGTAATCGGTGCAAAGACAAAGAAAAGTGCAATGGAAACAGTAAAGATAAGTTTCGGTCAGAAAGGAAGTATTCTGTTTTCAGTATTAAATGTTATTCAATTGGCAGGATGGACAGCCATTATGATTTATGATGGCGCACTTTCAGCCAACGGAATTTTTAATACAGGAAACTGGGTGTGGTGCATTGTAATCGGTGTACTTATTATTATTTGGATTTTTATTGGAATAAAAAACATCGAAAAAGTAAATGTTGTTGCAATGACAGCTTTATTTATTCTAACAATTATTTTGTGTAAAGTTGTTTTCTTTGACAACGGTGTGGCAACAAGTATTCCTGATGATGGATTAACGTTTGGTGCGGCAGTAGAACTTGCAGTAGCAATGCCACTTTCCTGGCTTCCATTAATCAGTGATTACACAAGAGAAGCAGAAAAGCCAATTAAGGCAACAGCAGCAAGTGCCATTGTTTACGGAGTTGTAAGCTGTTGGATGTATATAATTGGAATGGGTGCAGCTATTTTTGCACAGAATGCAGGAATCGACCAAATAATGTTAAAGGCAGGTCTTGGAATAGCTGGACTTCTTATAATTGTTTTTTCAACAGTTACAACAACATATTTGGATGCATATTCAGCAGGTGTTTCAAGTGAAACAATCTTTAGCAAAATTAACGGAAAGTATATGGCGATTGCAGTAACAATCGTTGGTACAATAGCAGCAATTATTTACCCAATGGACGATATTACTGATTTTCTTTATTTAATAGGTTCAGTATTTGCACCTATGATTGCAATTCAAATTGCAGACTTCTTCATTATCAAAAACAATAGCGAAGATAAAAACGTTGAAATTACAAATATTATAATCTGGGTTATTGGATTTATTCTATACAGATATCTTATGACAGTTGATATAATTGTTGGAAATACATTGCCTGATATGGCAGTTACTGTTATTATATGTATTATAGTCAGTAAATTTAAAAAGGCTAAATAAGTAGCGCAGATTATTTTGACTTAAAGAACAATCATATATAATCTGTGCCAAATGGGAAATGGAGAAATGTATGATTAATTATGGATTTTCAATAAAAGGAAAGTCCCACAGTACCAGAAATATGGCCTGTCAGGACGCTAATAAAGTAATACAACTTAATAATGGATGCTCAGTAGGTTTAGTAGCTGACGGTGTAGGAAGTGCAAAATCTTCTGATATAGGAGCAAAGATTGCAGTAGAAAAAGCAGGAGAATATTGTAGTAAAAATATTAATTCCGGTATGAATTTAGACCAACAATTGCAGGTATTAAAGGATTCTTTTTCTTATGCATTAAATAGCATTAACCAGTATGCAACAGAGAACAATGCACAGATTGAAGATTTCGATACAACTCTTAGCGGAGCGATTTATGATGGACAAAGCATTGCTTATGGACACGCCGGGGATGGTGGCATAGTTGTAAAAAAGAATGACGGAACTATGGATATCATAACTGAACAGCAACAGGGTGAGAACAAGCAGTATGTTAAGCCGTTGAGAGCAGGAGAAGGCAGTTGGAGCTTTGGAAAGTTAGACAACAACATTGCTTCAGTTATGCTTGTTACAGATGGTATTCTTAATGAACTTATTTCACCATTTTTGTTAAATGCCACAGACAGTGTTGCAAAAGCAACAGGTCAGAAGAAAGTTTACAATTCAGCAGCAGAATTTCTTATGAATCCTGACTGTGTTATGAATAATAAGTCATTTAACAATCCTAAGAACATTCTTGAAAGTTTCTTAGACGGAGATATGGACAGAAATGTTTTTTCTAATTGCCTGAAGAATGGATATAGTAAGTTTTTTGACGAAAATCTTACAAAAAGATTGTGCGACGGAATGGCTAAGTATAGCTATCCAATTTGGGCATTAGACCAGATTACAGACGACAAAACTGTTGTATGTATGATGAATGAACAGGCAAAGGTTTCATGCCAGCCACCTGCATTTTACAGCGAACCGGATTGGCAGGGATTAAAAACCACATATGAGAAAATGGTTCATCCTGAAAAATTTGTTAATGAACAGCCTAAGAAAGATTTGGAAAGTACACAGCAGATTAATACAGACAACAATGCCAAAAAGCAAAGTCAGAACAAACCTAATTCAGAAGACAATGCTAAGAAGCAGTCTGACAATAATAAAAACAAAACAAAAAAGACAAAGAAAACTAAGACTAAAAAGACCAGAGGCAGAAGCAAAAAGTCAAGAGGAGGCATAAGCACTCCAAGCTTAGGTCGCAGGGAGAGAAGAGGAAGAAGAGGCAGACGTCAGAGAAAGCAGCATCATTTCTTCACTAACCTGTTATTATTCTTAATTCTTATTTGTATGGCTGCAGCAGTTGCAGTGGGAGGTTTGTTTGTATATAAACGTTATTATCAGAATAGAAATAATAATGAGAGCCAGACTGAAAGTGTAAATAAGAATAGCAAGTCAGATACAAACAGTGGAGATTCAAACGGAAGCGATGATGTAGGTTCTGATAATGGTTCAGATAGTTCAACTGGAAGTGATTCAGGAAGTTCAGATGACAGTTCCAGTGGAAGTTCAGAAAAGTCAGATAGCGATTCTAGTGGAAGTTCTGATTCAGGAAGTTCAAGCTCAGATTCAGATGGCTCAGATTCATCTAATAACGGAAGTAGTAGCGATTCATCAGATTCAGGTGACAGTTCATCAAGCGATGGCACTGATTCACAGGCAGTTGATGGAAAATAATATCCCACAAAAATAATATAAAATAAAAAGGTTTCTTGAAAAATGCTCACAATGATGTATAATATTGTGGTATGCGTAGGCATTTTTTTAGAAGCCTTTTTCTTTTAATAACAAAATACCTACAGATTCAGGGGTACTAAGTTGAATATTAAAGATTTATTAAAAAGTAAAAAGTTTAAAAATATACTGATAACAATAGTAGAAATTCTTGTTGTGGCAGGAATAATATTTGCAGCGTTAATGTATATGCAAAGCAAGATTAACAAAGATGCAGATAAGACCAGCGGTGTTGGAAACACTATCGCCAAAGATGAAGAAGAGGAAACAGTACAGAAACAGGCAGATGAATTTTATTTGCAGATTAATATGGCAAAGAATGTTATGGTAGTCTACAGATATGATGCTGACAAGAAGAACAAGACAGCCTATAAGATTTTTCCATGCACATTGGGAGAGAATGTTAAAAAGGGCAAATACAAAACTGAAAAGAGCTATTCATGGGTTAAAAACAATGGATGGCACAGGTACAATACTTTATATACTGATTCAGCATGGATTCAGTCAGCAGAATATAGCGACAGATATCCTGATACTTTAGTTAAGAAGTCTTATAATTCAGTAGGTAAGAATAAGAAAGTTGACAAGTCAATTATTTTGTATGCATCAGATGCAGCTTGGGTTTACAATAACTGTAAGTACAAGACAGTGCTTGAAATAGTGAAAGGTTCAAAGAAAGACCAACTTCCACTACAGGTAGGAAAAAAGACTGAAACAAACAAGTATTGTGGATGGGATCCTACAGATCCTGATAAAAGCAATCCATACTTGAAGAAAGCTAATGGCGCAATAGCAACAGGATACACACCTGTTAATGTTGAAAAAGGTGAAAAGATAGATTATTTAAGTAACCTGTTAGCATTAGATGAAACAGGAAAGAATATTACAGGAAAGCTTAAGTATAATAAGATTGATTATTCCAAAACAGGAACATCTAAAGTGACATATACTTACAAGCTTAAATCAGGTAAGAAGATAACAGCTTCATTATCATACAAGGTAGTTGATACAACAAAGCCTAAGGTTACATGTTCTAAGACTCAGTTTACTTATGAAGTAAAAAGCAAAGACCAAAAGGATATGAACAAGGAATCTAACGCTAAGGCTATTAAAGAAATGGTTAGAAAGTATGTATCCTGTAATGAAAGTGACGTAACAATCACAATAACAACAGTTGATCCATTGGAATTAAAGGAAGGCAACTTCCCGGTTTCAATTAAGGCACAGGACAAGGCAGGAAACGTTGGTTCATGTCAGGTAATGTGTGAAATAAAAATAAAAGAATCTAAGGGTAATAAGCGATTTGAACCGTCAAAGGCTCAAAAGAAGAAACTTAAGCTTCCTAATGAGACTACAAAGAAGTCTGAAAAAACAACAAAGGAAAAAAAGACTAAGGAGAAAGCAACAAAGAAGGAAAGCGAAACAACAAAAAATGTTAAGCAGCCTGAAACAACTAAGTCTTCTAAGAAAGACACAACAACAATAGCTAAAGATTAAATTTTTATACATATTTTTAGGAGGAAATAAATTATGGCAACACCTTATAATCATAAGGAAATTGAAAAAAAGTGGCGTCACAATTGGGATGTAACCCCTATTAATAAAGACACTACAAAACCAAAATATTATTGTCTTGATATGTTCCCTTATCCATCAGGATCAGGACTTCATGTAGGACATTGGAGAGGATATGTTATTAGTGATGTATGGAGTAGATATAAGATGCTTCATGGTTATCATATTATTCATCCTATGGGATGGGATGCTTTTGGTCTTCCGGCAGAAAACTATGCTATTAAGATGAAGACACATCCGGCTATTTCAACAGCAGCTAATATTGCAAACATTAAGAGACAGATTAATGAAATTGCTTCTCTTTATGACTGGGATATGGAAGTTAACACAACAGATCCTAAGTTCTATAAATGGACTCAGTGGATTTTTGTTCAGATGTTTAAGAAAGGACTTGCTTACGAGAAAGAAATGCCAATTAACTGGTGTCCATCATGTAAGACAGGTCTTGCTAATGAAGAAGTTGTTAACGGATGTTGTGAAAGATGTGGAGCAGAAGTTACAAAGAAGAACCTTAAGCAGTGGATGTTAAAAATCACAGCTTATGCTGACAGACTTCTTGCAGATTTAGACAAGCTTGACTGGCCTGAAAAAGTTAAAAAAATGCAGGCTGACTGGATTGGAAAGTCATATGGTGCAGAAGTTGACTTTAAATTAGAAAACTCAGACGAAAAGATTACAGTATATACAACAAGACCTGATACACTTTACGGTGCAACATTTATGGTACTTGCTCCTGAACATGCTATGGCAAAATCTCTTGCAACAGATGAGACAAGAGCAGATGTTGAAGCATACATTCAGATGGCAGCTAATAAGTCATCGGTAGACAGACTTCAGGGAAAAGAAAAAACAGGTGTATTTACAGGAAGTTATGCAATTAACCCATTAAACGGTGCAAAGGTTCCAATCTGGCTTTCAGATTATGTACTTGCTGATTATGGTACAGGTGCAATTATGTGTGTTCCTGCACATGATGACAGAGACTTTGCTTTTGCAACTAAGTTTAACATTCCAATTATTCAGGTTATTGCAAAAGACGGTAAAGAAATCGAAAATATGACAGAAGCTTATACAGAAGCTGTAGGTACAATGATTAACTCAGGTGAGTGGAATGGTATGGAATCTTCTGTCCTTAAGAAAGAAGCTCCTCACATTATTGAAAAAAAAGGATTTGGTAGAGCTACAGTTAACTATAAATTACGTGACTGGGTATTCTCAAGACAGAGATATTGGGGTGAACCTATTCCAATCGTACATTGTCCTGACTGTGGAGCAGTTCCGGTTCCTGAAGATCAGTTGCCATTATTATTACCTGACGTAGAATCATATGAACCAACAGGTACAGGTGAATCACCACTTGCAGCAATTGATGAATGGGTTAACACAACTTGTCCTTGCTGTGGAAAACCTGCAAAGCGTGAAACAAATACAATGCCACAGTGGGCAGGATCATCATGGTATTTCTTAAGATATATTGATAATAAGAATGACAAGGAACTTGTTTCAAGAGAAAAAGCTGACAAGTATCTTCCTGTAGATATGTATATTGGTGGTGTAGAACATGCAGTTCTTCATTTACTTTATTCAAGATTCTATACTAAATTCTTACATGATATCGGAGTAGTTGATTTTGACGAACCATTTAAGAAATTATTTAACCAGGGTATGATTACAGGTAAGAATGGTATTAAGATGAGTAAATCAAAGGGTAACGTTGTATCACCTGATGATTTGGTAAGAGATTACGGATGTGACTCATTAAGACTTTATGAAATGTTCGTAGGACCACCTGAACTTGATTCAGAATGGGATGAAAGAGGAATTGATGGTGTATATAGATTTATCACAAGATTTTGGAAGTTGGCAGTAGACAGCATTGAAGCTAATGTTGAGCCAACTAAGGAAATGATAAAACTTCGTCACCAGATGGTTCATACAATTACAAGACGTCTTGAAGACTTTAGCTTAAATACAGTAGTTTCAGGTTTTATGGAATTTAATAATAAGTTTATTGAATTGGCTAAGAAAGAAGGCGGAATTGACAAAGAAACAATTCAGACTTTCGTTACATTATTAGCTCCATTTGCACCACATATCGGTGAAGAATTATGGGAAAGACTTGGAAACACAGGTAGCGTATTTGAAAACAACAAGTGGCCTGAAGCTGACGAAGAACTTATGAAGGATGATGAAATCCAGGTTCCTGTTCAGATTAACGGTAAGACAAAAGTTGTAATCAGTGTACCTGCTGACATCTCAAAGGATGACGCTATTGCTCAGGGTAAGGAAGCATTAGGCGACAAGTTAACAGGAAACATTGTTAAGGAAATTTATGTTCCGGGAAGAATTATAAATATAGTTGCTAAATAATTAAGTATTTAGTTGAAAAGCTGTTGTTAGGTTGTGATAACCTGATGGCAGCTTTTATCTTTATAGACAAGAAATACCAAGTGTGATAAAATTTTGAAAAAAGATGACAATCAGGGGGCAATATGAAACAGTTAAAACATAATCTAAAATTCATCATATCAATAGCAATCTTAATAATGGTTACATTTATAACTAATTGTTATTTGGTAAAAGCTGATGAAACAAAAAATCCAAGTATAAATTCAACAATTACTTTTTATGGAAATATGTCAAACGAAAAGGGCATAATTTTGAAATGGTCCAAAGTATCAAAGTCAAAGGGCTATGTTATTTACAGAAATAATAAAA
>JABLTO010014624.1_pt1 | contig 42162 bp, 48 predicted proteins | sample 7160091 | NCBI WGS metagenome assembly JABLTO01 (sample SAMN14651225, study PRJNA627086) | human gut metagenome | isolation source: feces | host: Homo sapiens
ACCTCGGGCTCGTTTATTCTCTGCGGGGGAGTTATCTGGAACGAGGGCAGATCCTTGAAGTGGCGGGTGAGGATATTCGTCTGCGAGATCGCACCATCGCAGGGCATGGTGCCGGTGAAGTAGCACTTGCCGACGCGGGGATAGTCGTCAACAACGGCGCAGCCGCTTTCTGCAGCCGGTTCCGGGCAGACATCGGCGGGCAGACCCAGATGCTCCATGGCGTCGATGTAGTACATGCTGGCGTTCTGATCCACCTCTGAGGGCAGACCGATGGCAAACATGGCAATGTCGATCCACTTGACCGTGGGAAAGCCCATCATGATCAAATGAGGGGTCATCTCGTCGAACATTACGGTGTTCTCCCGCAGCCTTGCGGCCCGCTTGCTGTGGGGGCGCAGGTTCTCGTCCCGGACGATTATGTCTCGCACACCGAGAACCGAGTTGTGCAGAACCGAGAAGAACTGGTTGTGGGCATAGCGCAGCTCCTTGCCGCGCAGACCCATGGTATGGCGGTCGACCATGTGCGCCGCGGTGAGGTAGGAGACCATCCAGCGGTAGCGCAGCATGGATTTGACCATGAGTATGGGGTGGCAGCCCAGCTTTGCGGCCATGAAGCCGTAGAGATAGAGCCAGCGGAAGAAATCGTAAAAGGTGTCCTTAAAGCCTCTCCATTCGCGGGCGCGGAAGGCGCGGTGCTCGGCATCGTAATATCTGCCCAAGCCTTTGCCGGTTTTGGGGTTGTATGCCATGTTATTTCTCCTCCTTTCGGGCTACACGAAGTTTCTTCATCTCAATACTCTCCACAAAAGCCTGCACTCTGGTGCGAAGCTGGCCGCTCTGTCCCACGATATAGGGTCTGTCGATGGAGAGAACCTGAATCCCGTAATCTCTGGGCATGATCTGGTTGGCAATGACCCGCTCATAGGACCAGTAGGTGCAGAACTTCATCTGCTCATAAATGGCGCCGTCCGCCCTGAAATCCCTGACGAGCTGAGCCACATGGTCATTGCGGTATTTGACCCTGTGCAGAGCGCTCTGGCGGGGGCACTCAGTGTTTTGCAGGTACCAGCGGCAGACCTGAGTCAGGGCGTCCTCCTGCTCGGAAAGCGCAATCTCCTGCCGACCGGGAAAGCTGCCGTAGCAGAAGCGATCCGCCACCACCAGAGCGCCGCAGCTCTCGATCAGCCTGATCAGATTGGGATCATCGATTTCGGAACCGACCACTGCCACCCGAACCCGGTAATTCTTCTCGGCGTCAACCTGACGAATCCGGATCTCCTCCAGCGTCTCCCGCAGCAGGGGCAGAATCAGCCGCTTGGGACAGGTATAGCTCACCAGAACCAGAACGGCAAACTCATATCCGGTTATGGGCGGAAGGTCCAGCTTGCGCAGCTCCCCGATCTCCGTGAGGATGCGGCAGACCTCATTGTGCTCGCTCACGGCGGCGCGGATGGCGGCGTCCGAAGTGTCCACTCCGTAGTTTTCCCGCAGGGGCTTCAGTATCTTTCGGGAGAGCTGTTCACGGATATGCTCAACGCAGTCCTCATCGTCAGAGTAGGGGATGTCCAGATTGCAGTAGAAGAACTTCTTCTTGTCCTCTCCCTGCATATGCATGATCTCCATGTTCTCAACGGCGCGGTTGTTGGCTTCGCAGACGTCAACGCCGGCCATGGCGTGGAGAAAGCCGTAGTTGCCCTCCAACGCCCTCTCCAGAAGCGCCCTTGAAAATTCACAGCTATTGTTTGCCATGTAATAGGTGGCTAACTCCATGGAGTTGGTGTGCGGGGCACGGAGCCGGACCGAGAAACAGTTCCCCAGGTTCAGCAGTACCTCCGGCGCATGGAAACAGGTGTAACCGATGGCCAGGTCCCCCTCCGCCTCCGCTTTCCTCACTAACTCGTTGTTTGCGTCTTCCAGAAGATTCTCGAAGTAGATCAAATGCTTCAGTTCTTTCATTGCCGCCCTTCTTTCTCTGTGTTATTTTTTCTCTCCCACTTGTGTCAGTCATACTGACACAAGCGGGAATACGCAAATCCCGATGAATCGGGATTTGAAGTGTATAAAGTTATTTGCCGCTCAAAGCCCTTACGAAAAGCTGGCTTAAATGGAGCATTCGGCTGTCGTAGTCCAACTCTCTGGCGCTGGGCGTGCCGCCGATGGAAAGGCGCTGCATGATTCCAAGAATTGCGTCATAGGAGTTGTAGTAAATCTCCCGCACGTCCACATCCGGACTGATGGAGCCGTCCAAAAGTCCCTTCCGGATAGCCTTGGCCATGGGACCGTTGGAGGCTTCAAAGGGCTCGGGGGGCTGGTTCTTAATTTCGTGGAGCTTTCCCGCACTGTGCAGCGTCAGCTCCGCATCCAGGGTGAACCTCATCCCCTTGGGATCCACCCGGTAGAGTCTGGAATAGCAGACAAAAAGCTTTGCCGCATCCTCCAAGCCGGTCGTGCTGTCTCCGGGGCTGTCGTCCTGAAACATCCGGTCAATGCGTTCCAACACCCGGTTCCAGTACAGCAGGGAAGCAGACAAAACCAGATCCGCCTTGGTTTCAAAATACCGGAACACCGAACGCTCGGTAAGCCCGGACAGCCGGGCAATGTCTGCAATCTTTGTTTTCTCGATTCCGTTTTCAAGAAAACAGTCCAGGGCCTTTTCCGTAACCAGCCGGATGTTTTTCTCCCGTTGTTCCTCGTGCGGCAAGTAATGCTCCCTCCCATGTATCTGTCAGTTGAACTGACAGATATAGTATACACCGGGAACAAGGATAAGTCAAGCCACGGTTATGTTCATTTCACATTCTCCTTTGCGGTTTTGCAGTATGCAATCAGCATAACACGTAAAGATGTACATTTTGCAGAAAGAGTTTTATACGAGCGTTCGTCAATGTATTTTGTACTATGGAGTATCCACCACATCTTCAAAGGCTATAATTACACAGTTAAAAATATAGCACGCTCTTTGTCAAATCACAAGATTTTACCTCGCCAATTCTGCGCCGTTTGTCGATTTTTCTTCCACCATTCAGGCGTTACGTGGTTCAAATCCACCCACCGCTAACTTTTTCCGATTACTTTGCTCAGTGCATTTGCCCCAAAAGGTGCGCGGAATTTTTACCCTGAAAACGCAAAAACCAGCCTCAGTCTGGCTGTGATCGCCATTCCGAAGCCGGTTTTCTCTGATTTTACAGTTTTTACAGTATTTTGGGCTGTTTTTGCCCTAAAAGCAAGAAAATTGCCTGATCTATCTGGTAGACAAATCAGGCAACTTATTTGGCGGAGAAGAAGGGATTCGAACCCTTGATACCCTTATGGGGTATACACGATTTCCAATCGTGCGCGCTCGACCAACTACGCGACTTCTCCGTGTTTGCTCAAGTGAACATGCTATTCAATTATCAGCTTGGTTATTATAATTCACAGGCCACACAAAGTCAAGCATTTTTTTGCCCCAACAGCATATTTCGCCCCAACAGCATATTTCGGAATTTTGCGGTTGACAATGGCGTTATAACTGTGTATACTGCATATATACAGTTATAACGAGGTGGCGCGTATGACCATAATCATCGACAACAAAAGCGGCGTGCCGATATACGACCAGATATATTCTCAGATAAAGGCGCAGATAATCGGCGACGCGCTGCGGCAGGATGAGGCGCTGCCCTCGATACGCAGTCTCGCCAAGGATCTGCGCATCAGCGTCATCACGACAAAGCGCGCCTATGACGAGCTGGAGGCCGAGGGCTTCATATATACGCTCCCCGGCAAGGGCAGCTTTGTCGCGCCGAAAAACACGGAGTTGCTGCGGGAGGAAAACCTGCGCCGCATCGAAGAGCACATGCGCGAAATTTCTGCACTCGCCGTGCAGAGCGGCCTGACGCGGCAGGAACTGAGCGAGATGTACACATTGATTTCCGAGGAGGAGTTGACATGAACGCAATAGAAATAACCGGCCTGCGGAAGGCATACCCCGACTTTGAGCTGGCGGGGCTTGATCTCTGCTTGCCGGGCGGCTGCATAATGGGGCTTATCGGCGAAAACGGCGCGGGCAAGAGCACGACCATCCGCCTGATACTCGACATGATAAAGCCCGACGCGGGCAGTATAAAGCTCTTTGGCCGCCCGAACTCCGAGCGCGCGCTCAAGGAGGACATTGGAGTTGTGCTCGACGAAGTAGGCTTCCCCGACTGCCTGACCGCCGCGCAGGCAAACAAGGTTCTGCGCAAGGCGTACAAGAACTGGGACGAGGACGCGTTTTTCGGATACCTGAAAAAGCTGAGCATCCCCGAAAGCAAGCCCTTCGGCGATTTCTCGCGCGGGATGAAAATGAAGCTCGGCATCGCGGCGGCGCTGTCGCACAACTCGAAGCTGCTTATCCTCGACGAGGCGACGAGCGGGCTTGACCCCGTCGTGCGCGACGAGGTGGTGGAGCTGTTCTCGGACTTCACGCGCGACGAGGAACACTCCGTTCTGATCTCATCGCACATTGTCAGCGATCTCGAAAAGCTCTGCGACTACATAGCTTTCCTGCACCAAGGCCGCCTTATGCTATGCGAGGAGAAGGATGCTCTGCTGGCCGAATACTGCTTCGCGCGCGGTACAGCGGCGGAACTGGACGCGATAGACCGCGGCAGCATGATTGGCCGCCGCGACGGGCGCTATGGCAGTGAGGCCATAATCCGGCGCGCCGCAGCTCCGGCTGGGCCGAGTCTCAGTCCGGTGAGCATCGAGGAGCTGTTCATATTCATGGTCAAGGAGGGCGGCAGGCAATGAGCGCACTGATTTTGAAAGACCTTTACATTATGAAAAAATACTGCCGTTCGGTGCTGTTGATGGTGGTGATATTCTGGGGCGCGTCGATATTCGCCGATTCTGGGAACCTATTCTGGACATTTTTCCCCGTGATAGTCGGCTCGGTCACACCGGCGACGCTGCTGTCATATGACGAAAAGTTCCGCTGGAACCAGTATTGCGATACGATGCCGATAAGCCGCGCTGCCGTTGTGGCGGAGAAATATGTGCTGACTGCGGCGACGGTGCTGCTGCTCACAGCGGGTTCTGTCGCCGTGCAGCTGATGGCATCCGGCAGGACGGGCGAAGCGCCGGACGATCTCGGCCTAATTGCGGCGCTGACCTTCACCGTCGGTCTGCTGCCGCCGTGCGTCATGCTGCCCGCAGTGTATAAGTTCGGCATGGAGAAGGGGCGCATCGTGTACTATTTCTGCATCGGCGCCGCCTGCGCGATACCGTTCGCGCTGCCATCTAACGCGCTGGACGGTGGTATGAGCACCGCGTCGGTGTTCTTGCTGCCGGTCATCGCGGCGGCGCTGTTCGCCGTGTCGTGGGCGATATCCACGGCGGTATACAGGAAAAAGAGTTTGTGAAAACCATGGGAGCTTTATTGATGAACGAGATAATAACGGCGCTTGAAGCGAAATATCATCCGCTGGGCATGATCGTATACGGGTCATATGCGGATGGTACAAACAACCTTAACAGCGATTTCGACGCGCTGCTTCTGACCGACAGCGGTTCGGAGCTGCACGACAGTTCCGTGATATCCGGCGTTGAACTTGATGCTTGGGTATATCCGCGAGTTAAAATCGAAGCCCCTCACGATGCCTACGAATTTCTGCAAATTTGGGACGGCATCATTATCTCCGATGAAACTGGGCTTCTTTCGAGCCTGCAAACGGAAGTCCGCGAGTACATACACAGCACGGCAGCAAAGGGGCGGGAGGAAAACCTTCAGAATCTCAACTGGTGCAGGAAGATGCTGGCGCGAACAGAACGCGGAGACTTTGAAGGACGATACCGCCGATGCTGGCTGCTGACTGACAGCTTGGAGATTTACTGCAACATCGTCGGTGAATACTTCTTCGGTGCTAAAAAGGCACTGCGATATATGCAGCAGCACGCCCCTGATGCAGCCGCGGTGTATGACGCGGCACTCAGCAGTCCCACATTCGAAAACCTGCAACGATGGATAGAGATTCTGGAAAAGAACTTTGCCACCCGTTTTCCCGACAACTAACAAACACCCCCAATGCGGAGAATTCTCCGCATTGGGGGCGTCTTATTATCCGGTCATTTCTCAAGCACGCGCAGGAACTGTTTTGTCCGCTCCTCCTGCGTCTCGTGGAACACCTGCTGCGGCGTTCCCTGCTCGACTATCGTGCCGCCGTCCATGAAGATCACGCGGTCGGACACGGCCTCGGCAAAGCTCATCTCGTGCGTGACGATGACCATCGTCATCTTCTCCGCCGCGAGCTGCTTTATGACGTTCAGCACCTCGCCGGTCAGCTCCGGGTCTAGCGCGGACGTCGGCTCGTCGAAGAACAGCACTTCGGGCTTGAGCGCAAGCGCGCGCGCAATTGCGACGCGCTGCTGCTGGCCGCCGGAGAGCTGGTGCGGATAGTAATCCAGCTTGTCCGCAAGGCCGACGCGGGCAAGCAGCTCCTCGCTCTTCGCGCGGAGCTCGGCGTATATCGCCTTCCTGTTTGCGCGGAAATCCGACCGCTCCTTGGCCTGAAGCCGCGGCGCGAGCATGACGTTCTCCAGCGCCGTATACTGCGGAAACAGGTTGAAATTCTGGAAAACCAGCCCGAAGTGCAGGCGATTGCGGCGTATATCCGCGTCGCTCAGCGTTTTCCCGCTGCCGGAATCAAACAGCGTCTTGCCGTTAACGGAGATGCTGCCGCTGTCAGGCAGGCCAAGGAAATTCATGCAGCGCAGCAGCGTGGTCTTGCCGCCTCCGGACGGGCCGATGACGGACAGCGTCTCGCCCTGCTCCAGCGAGAAGCTGATGCCCCGCAGAACCTGCAATGATTCGAAGCTCTTATATAAATCTTTTACCTCAAGCAGCGCCATGTCCGCACCTCACACCTTGAAATAGTCCAGCTTTTTCTCCAGCTTGCCCAGCAGCACCGTCAGGATGCCGCTGAACAGCAGGTAGTAAACGCCGGTGAAAAACAGCGGCCAGATAATGCCCTGCTTGATGAATCGTTCGCCGTTCCACATGATCTCGTACACCGCGATAACGCGCACGAGCGAGGTGTCCTTAACGAGCGTGATGATCTCGTTACCGATGGGCGGCACGATGCGCTTTATGACCTGCATCAGCGTGACCTTGAAGAATATCTGCCCCTTGGTCATGCCAAGCACCTGCCCCGCCTCGTTCTGCCCCTTGGGGACGCCCTCGATGCCGCCGCGGAATATCTCCGAAAAATAGCAGGCATAGTTGAAAATGAACGTGACGATGGCCGCGACGAAGCGTCCGCCGCTGCCGCTGCCCCACCAGTTGTTTCCGAGGAGCATGCCCGGCCCGTAATATATAATAAGTAGCTGCAGCATCAGCGGCGTGCCGCGCACTATCCACACGATGAACTTCACCGGATATTGCAGCAGCTTGAGCCGGTTCATGGAGCCGAGCGATATCAGCAGTCCGAGCGGAATGGCTCCGGCCAGCGTCAGAGCGAATATTTCAAGCGATTTTAGAAACCCCTGATTCAGGGACGACAGAACGGTTTGGAACATATCAGACCTCGGTTAAATTTATTCGGGCAGACCAAGCTCCCCTTTCGGGGAGCTTGGAATATCGCCGGTATTATTTTGCGATGACAGACTCCTGTACGCCGTACTGGTTGGCTATCTCCATGACCGTGCCGTCAGCATATGCGGCCTTGTAGAACTCGTTGAACTTCGCCGCGAGGTCGCTTCCGGAGCGGAAGCCGACGCCGTATTCCTCACTGGTGAGAGCGACAGTGTAGGTCAGGTCGGGGTAGCTCGTGCCCTCGCCGATCATCGCGCCAGCCATCAGCAGGTCGATGATGCAGGCGTCGGATGTGCCGGCGGAGACCTCCATCAGCGCGTCCGCCTGGGTCAGCACCGCGGTGTAGTTAAGTCCGGCCTCGGTCGCGGCAGCTTCACCGGCGGAGCCGGATTCGACCGCGAAGTTCAGCTCCTTGAGGCTTTCAACGTCCTGATACTTGTCGGCGACGTCCTTGTTCACAACGACGACCTGCGCGTTGTTGCAGTAGGCCTCGCCGCAGCTCATGGTCTTCGTGACTTCGTCGGTCAGGGTCATGCCGTTCCAGACACAGTCGATGCTCTTGGCGTTCAGCTCAAGCACCTTGTTGTCCCAGTTTATCTCAACGAACTCCGCCTTGACTCCGATGTTCTCGGCAAAGGCCTTGGCCATGTCAGCATCGAAGCCGATCCATTCGCCGGACTCGTCCTGATAATCCATCGGCGCGAAGTCGGTTATGCCCACAATGAGCGTTCCCTTGTCCTGAACATACTTCAGGTCGCTGTCGGCGCCGGAATCCTTTGCGCCGCAGGCGCACAGCGCGAGCATCATTGTAACGGTAAGAGCAATAGCAATTATCTTTTTCATTTTGTGCAGTCTCCTTTTTGCTTCAGCATGGTAGTATAATATCACATTAGCGTAATAAAGCAAGAGTTTTCTTCGCTGCATGTTGTGCATTTTTTGCACAGCGTTTCCGGCAAAAATGTTAGACGTGGCTATTTAATTCCTACTGAGTTTATGGTAAATTAAAGCCGTAGGAATTAAAGGAGACTTGTTATAATGAATGTTACCAGCAAAGGCCGTTACGCGCTCATGGTCATGATCGACCTCGCCCAGCATCCGGACGACGGCTTCATATCGCTCAAGACCATCGCCGACCGGCAGGGCATTTCGATGAAGTACCTTGAGATGATAGTCGGCAGCCTGAAGAAAGCGGAGCTTGTGTACAGCATCCGCGGCAAGGAGGGCGGCTATAAGCTCAACCGCGCGCCGGAGGAGTACACCGCCGGCATGATCCTGCGCTGCATCGAGGACAATCTCGCCCCCGTCTCCTGCATCAGGTACGGCAGCATCACCTGCGATCACGCCAGCAGCTGCCTGACCGTTCCGATGTGGAAAGAGCTGGACGATATCACAAACGCCTACCTCGACACCGTCAGTCTCTCCGATCTTCTCACCGGCGAAAAATGGCGCGGGAATAAAAACGTTGACAAAAGCTGAAGCTATGATATAATTCCTATCAGAATGATAGGAGATTAAAGTACCGCAGGATTAAACAGCCTAGAAAGGAAAGAAAACCATGTTCGTATATGCCGACAACGCAGCCACTACCTGCGTCAGCAAGACCGCGCGCGAGGCGATGATGCCCTACCTCACCGAGAGATACGGCAACCCCTCCAGCCTGTACGCCTTCGCACAGATAGTCACCGAGGATCTCGCAAACGCTAGAGCCACCGTTGCCCAGTGCATCAACGCCGAGCCGCGTGAGATATACTTCACCTCCGGCGGCAGCGAGGCGGACAATCAGGCCATAATTTCCGCCGCGAAGCTCGGCGCGAAGAAGGGCAAGAAGCACATCATCTCCACCAAGTTTGAGCATCACGCCGTGCTGCACACTCTCAAGAAGCTTGAAAAAGAGGGCTGGGAGGTCACGCTGCTGGACGTCCATGAGGACGGCGTAGTCCGCGTTGACGAGCTGCGCGACGCTATCCGCGAGGATACATGTCTTGTGACCGTGATGTTCGCCAACAACGAGATCGGCACCGTGCAGCCCATCACCGAGATCGGCGCGATCTGCCGTGAGCGCGGTGTTCCATTCCACACCGACGCCGTTCAGGCCGCGGGGCACATGCCCATCGACGTCAAGGCCATGAATATCGACATGCTCTCCATGTCCGGCCATAAGTTCCATTCGCCGAAGGGCGTGGGCGTGCTGTACGTCAAGCGCAATATCCCCCTGCTGTCTCTCATCGAGGGCGGCACGCAGGAGCGCGGCAAGCGCGCCGGCACTGAGAATATGGCGGGTATAGTCGCTCTGGCCGCGGCGCTCAAGGAGTCCTGCGACAATATGGAGGCCAACAACGCCAAGATCATCCCCATGCGCGACAAGCTCTTCGCGGAGCTGTCGAAGATCCCCCACAGCAAGATAAACGGCAGCCTTGAGCATCATGTTCCCGGCACGGTAAACATGTGCTTTGAGGGCATCGAGGGCGAGAGCCTTCTGCTGTTGCTGGACGATAAGGGCGTCTGCGCCTCCTCCGGTAGCGCATGCACCTCCGGCTCGCTTGACCCCAGCCACGTTCTGCTCGCGCTCGGCCTGCCGCACGAGATAGCGCACGGCTCGCTGCGCTTGTCTATCGGCGAATACAACACCATGGAGGAGATCGACCACATTATCAAGGTCGTCCCCGAAGTCGTCGAGTACCTGCGCAGCATGTCCCCCGTGTGGGACGAGCTTGAAAAGGGTCAGCGCCCGCATCTGATATAATAAAAAGCTACCGCTTTATAAATAGGAGGAACTAATTATGGCACTTTACAGCGATAAGGTTATGGATCATTTCCAGCATCCCCGCAATGTCGGCAAGCTCGACGACGCTGACGGTATCGGCGAGGTCGGCAACGCCAAGTGCGGCGACATCATGCGCATGTATATAAAGGTCAAGGACGACGTCATCACCGACTGCAAGTTCAACACTTTCGGCTGCGGCAGCGCTATCGCGACCAGCTCCATGGCGACCGAGCTTATCAAGGGCAAGCCCATCAGCGAGGCGCTGGAGCTGTCCAACAAGGCCGTTGTTGAGGCGCTGGACGGCCTGCCCGCCCACAAGATTCACTGTTCCGTGCTGGCGGAGGAAGCTGTCCGCGCCGCCGTCAAGGATTATTATGACAAAAACGGCATCGCCTACGATCCGGAGAAGTTCCAGATCCACGACTGCGAGCACTGCCACGACGAATGATCTGAGCGGCACCTGATTTTGTTACATCTTTTATCCCCTCATTATCCCCCATTCTGAGTCATCGGAATGGGGGATAAACGCACGTTTGGGACGTATTTGAGGCTCCCGCACCCTTGGCTCCCTCGTCAGATGGAGCCAAGGTGCGCATCAAACCTAGTCCGACACAACGCACGAGCATAACGATACCACCCATAGCCCATCCCACACGAGCCCATCCCACACATACCACCAAGCCCAGGCATTCCGCAGACGCGGAATGCCTGGGCTGTTCTTCCCTATTCCCTATTCACTATTCCCTGTCCCGCTCGGTAGCCACGAGTTCCTCCATTGTCACCTTGAGTATCTGCGATATAGCCTTCAGCTCTATGTCCGATATCGCGCGAACCTGCCCTTCGAGCTTCGACATGCTGCTCAGGTTGATGTCCACGCCCATGAGCTGCATTTTCGCAACCAACTCCGCCTGCTTCATGCCCTTGCTCTTGCGGATGCGCTCGATGTTGGCTCCGCTTATATTCATTTTGCCGTACGGAATGTTTCTCGGTCTCAAGATATCACGTCCACAATAGTTCTTTTTCAGAATTATATTGCCCAGATATCTTGACATAATTCTATTTTGGAATTATACTGAAAATATATTCCAGACAAGACCACTTTTTTGTCGGAAAACGAGCGAGGAAGAAGCCGATGCAGGGTAAGCATGTTTCACAGTCAAAACCGAAAAAGCGCCGGGCGTGGCTGCTCGTCATCCCGCTGCTGCTCGCAGTGTGCGCCGCGGCAGTGTTTGCGCGCGGCGGCGCAGAACAGCCCGCGTCCGAACCGGAGCCGCCCAAGCTTCTGGAGACCGTCGCCCCGGAGGATGAAAGCCCCTCGATTGCGATACCGGGCTACGAGTACCTGACCCTTGCCGCCGGGACAAAGCAGCAGGACTTTGCCCTCGGCAACCCCGCGGCGAACACATGCTACTTTCTCATCAGTCTGACGCTGGACGACGGCACGCTCCTCTGGCGCTCCGACTATATCGCCCCCGGCGAGGATTCCGGCGCGGTCGAGCTGCTTCAGGCTCTTGAGCCGGGAACTTACAGCGCCGTATTGAAATATTCCTGCTTCCGCATGAACGCGGAACTAAGCCCATTAAACGGCGCGGAAACGAAATTAGCCCTCAGAGTCAAGTAATCCGAGGGTTAAATTATAAAAAGGAGAATTGAAATGAAAAAACTCGCATCCTTCCTTCTGGTGCTGGCCATGATCCTCTCCATGGGCACTCTGGCCTTTGCCGACGGAACCACCACTCTCAGCACCACCGTCCCCGCAGCGCAGTACACCCTCAACATCCCCGCCGACCAGACCATCCCCTTCGGCGCAACCTCAGCCGCTATTGGTAACGTTACGGTTTCTGACTCTTCCGGTTTTGCAGTTGGAAAGAACATTAAGGTCACTGTCACCTACGACGCTTTCTCCAGCTCTGATGTAAGCACTACGATTCCCTTTGAATTGGTTCTCGGCGGAGCAGCACAAAATAGTGGTACATCAGTTTCTGAGACGAAAAAGCTCGCGTCAGGCGAGAATCTTGTATTTAGGGGATTATCTTCCGGCAGCGTTGAATCCAAGGCGTTTATGCTCAACTTATCAGCTAGCGGGGATGTATATCTTAATCAGCTCCAAGTCTCCATGCTCAGCTCTGATTGGGGCAAGGCTCTCGGCGGCGACTACACGGCGCAGATAACCTTCACATCCGAAGTCGTAGTCGCGGAGTAAGCCCGCGATGAAAAAATACATATCAGCCCTGCTGCTGTCTGTATTTCTTCTTTTCGCGGCTCCATCTGCCTTTGCCGACGGCACCACGCTGACGACCTCCGTGCCGTCCGTGCATGTTATACATATCGACGCTGGCAGCGGCGGCAGCGTGAACGGCCTAAGCGGCGAGGCCGAGCTGCGCGCGGATCGGTTCAGCCGAGTCGTGCTTGAGATAAAGCCTGACAGCGGGTATGAACTGCGCTCCGCGCTCTATAACGGCGTCGACGTGACCGCCGAGCTTATCAACGGCTGTTATGTCATCGACTCCGTCAATGAAGACGGCAGCTTCGCCGTCACGTTCCGCCGCAGTCCCGGCGGCCGTCCGCAGACCGGCGACGGCGCACAGCTCCCGCTGTGGACACTTCTGCTGCTTGCAAGCGGAGCTGGAATATATATGACCCAACGGTGCACCCACAGGCGAACATAAACCTCACACAGTCTCTCCGGAATCCGGAGAGACTGTGTGGTTTTTTATAGGGAGCGGAATCGGTGCTGTCTCCGAAATTTACTCGTATGTGAGGTTTCTGTGCCGTCACGTAGTCGTTACATCGCTCTTTCTTTTGCCTAATGGCACTTTCTGCCCACCGGCGACCCCTTTCCCCAGTGTGCGCACTGGGGACTTCCCCTAGTAGGGGCAGCGCTCCGCGGCAAAGGTTTGCAGCTGGCTCAAAAGCATCGTGCCGCTCCCCCCTTGGCGTCCCTTCTAGGGGAGCTGTCGGCGTAGCCGACTGAGGGGTCGCCAGACTCGGTCTGCTGCCATTATGGAAAAGAAAAGGCAACATAAAGTCCTGTCATTGCGAGACCGGTGCACACACCGGTCGTGGCAATCCGCATCCCCTATGCACCGCAAGTGGAATGCACATTATGCCGGAAGAGAACGGATTCCCACGCCGCTCCGCTCCTCGGGATGACAAGCAGAGTTTAAGATTGTGCGTCAGTTTGTCATACGGCGCAAAGTTTACGAGAATTCTCTCCCTCAGTCGCTCCGCGACAGCTCCCTCATCAGTGGGAGCCAAGGGACTGGTCAATCTTCTCCCTCCCCCTCCCCTCAAAATTTTTCGGAAAAATAAAGGGAAATATTTTTTTGCGTCGTATAAGAGAATCAGACGGGTTACTTACCCCAAAACGACACAAAGGTGGTGCTGCAATGTCCTGTCCCAGAGAAGAACGAGAACGCGCCGAGCATTACATAATCGGCCCATATGGCCTTCTGTCCGAAAATTCGCGCGGACGCCTTACGCCCGAAGACGAATGCTGCATCCGCACCTGCTTTCAGCGGGATATCGACCGTATCACCCACTCCAAATCTTTCCGCCGCCTCAAGCACAAGACGCAGGTCTTTCTCCAGCCGGAGGGCGACCACTACCGCACGCGCCTGACCCACACGCTGGAGGTCAGTCGCCTTGCGCGCACCGTCGCGCGGGCGCTCGCGCTGAACGAAGATCTGGCCGAGGCGATAGCGCTGGGGCACGATCTGGGGCATACCCCATTCGGCCACGCCGGAGAGCGCGCGCTGGCGAAGATATACCCCGGCGGCTTCAAGCACTACGAGCAGAGCCTGCGCGTTGTGGACATTCTTGAGCGCGACGGCCGCGGCCTGAACCTCTGCTACGAGACGCGCATGGGCATCCTGCACCACACTCACGGCGCGCCGGACGACACGCCGGAGGCCGTCGCCGTGCGCCTGTGCGACCGCATCGCCTACGTCAACCACGACCTTGACGACTCGATCCGCGCCGGAATACTCACCGACGCCGACGTGCCGGAGTTTATCCGCAAGAACTGCGGCGAGCGCAACAGCGAGCGCATCAACTCCATCCTGACCGATCTCATCGAAAACAGCGCGGGCGGCGTGCTGAAAATGTCGGACAGGATGCAGAAAACCTTTGACTTTTTCCACGCCTTCATGTATTCTGACGTCTACACGAATCCGCGCGCCAAGAGCGAGGAGAGCAAGGTCGAGGGCATCCTCAGCCGCCTCTACGACTACTACACCGCGCACCCCGACGCGCTGCCGGAGGATTTCCGCGGCATCATCGAGCATGAGGGCACGGAGCGCGCCGCGACGGACTACATATCCGGCATGACCGACGGCTACGCCATGGAGAAATACGGCGAGCTGTTCATCCCCTTCGCGTGGACGGTCAAATAACAACGCATACTACATATCGGAGGTGAGCGCATGGCCTTTTCCGAAAGCTTTCTCACCGAGCTTGTGGAGCGCAACGACATAGTGGACGTCGTGTCCGGCTATGTGCGGCTGAGCAAGAAGAGCGGGTCGAACATGTTCGGCCTCTGCCCGTTCCACAGCGAGAAAACGCCTTCGTTCTCCGTCTCCCCGGACAAGCAGATATACCATTGCTTCGGCTGCGGCAAGGGCGGCGGAGTCATAAATTTCATAATGGAGATAGAAAACCTCGGCTTCCGCGACGCGGTGGAGTTTCTCGCCCGCCGCGCGGGTATGCAGATGCCTGAGGAGGAAAACGACAAGGAGAGCCAGAAGCGCGCGCGCATGCTGGCGCTGAACAAGGACGCGGCGCACTTTTTCTACGAGCAGCTCTATTCCCCTGCCGGCAGGCCGGGACTTGAGTACATGCAGGGGCGGCGCATCGGCCGCGCGGCGGCGACGAATTTCGGCCTCGGCTTCGCGCCCGACACTTGGGATAGCCTGCGAAACGCGATGAAAGCCAAGGGCTACACGGATTTTGAGCTGTTCGACGCGGGGCTTGTCCGCAAGGGCAAAAGCGGCGGATTCTACGACACATTCCGCAGCCGCCTGATGTTCCCGGTCATTGATGTGCGCGGCAACGTCATCGGCTTCTCCGGGCGTATAATCGGCGACGGCGAGCCGAAATATATGAACAGCCCCGAAACGCTTGTATTCAACAAAAGCCGTAACCTTTTCGCGCTTAATCTGGCTAAAAAATCAAAAAGCGGATATATAATCTTATCTGAGGGCAATATAGACGTAGTTTCACTGCATCAGGCGGGCTTCGACTCGGCAGTCGCCTCGCTCGGCACATCGCTTACGCCGGAGCAGGCGCGGCTGATCTCGCGCTACAAAAGCGAGGTCATCATCGCCTACGATAACGACGGCGCGGGCATCAAGGCCGCGCAGCGCGCCATCGGCATCCTCGAAAAGCTTGACCTCAAGGTCAAGGTGCTGCGCATGAGCGGCGCGAAGGATCCTGACGAATTCATAAAGCTCAAGGGCGCGGACGCGTTCCGCAACCTGCTTGAAGGCTCCGAGGATCAGGTGGACTACCGGCTGCACGCGGTCACGGCGAAATACGACCTGAGCGCCGACGAGCAGAAGGTTGAATTTCTGAAGGAAGCGACGGAGCTTGTCGCGCGGCTGCCCGGCGCGGTCGAGCGGCAGGTATACGCGATGCGCGTCGCCTCGCTCTCCGGCGTAGCGGCGGACGCTGTGACGGCAGAGGTCGAGCGGCGGCGGAAGCGGCTTCTGAGCGGCGCGCGCCGCGCGAATGTCCGCGAGCAGAGCCGCCCTGAGCGGCAGACACAGCCCGTCGAGAAGGAATTCCGATACGAAAACCCCGGCTCTGCTGTTGCTGAGGAGGGCGTGATACGTCTGCTGTACCTCGAACCGGAGCTTGCAAACATGACGGAGCTGCCCCCGCCGGAGCGCTTCTCCGCACCGGTACTCGGCAGGATATACTCCGCGATACTCGACCGGCTGAGGCGCGGCGACTCCGTCTCCGCCGCCACACTGGGCGACTCGCTGTCGGGCGACGAGGTGTCGCTGCTGGTCAGCATACTCCAGAAGCCTGAGCTCCTCTCGCAAGGAGAGCGCACCATGCGCGACTACATAAACAAGATAAACAATGAAGCCGAGCTTGCCGCGGGCAGCAGCGATCTGCGCGCGCTGGCAAATAAGCTCAGAGAAAAAAAAGGATATGAGGGATAAGAACATGGCAGAAGAACGCACTTACACCGAAAAAGAGCTTGAAGAAATGGCAAATCAGCTGCTCTCCGACACAGAACCGGCTCCCGAAGCAAAGCCGAAGAAGAAGGCCGCCGCGAAGAGTAAAAAGGAGCCTGCGCCCGAACAGCCCGTAAAGACTCCCGAAGAGCGCCTGAACGAGCTGGTCGAGAAGGGCAAGAAGAACGGCAAGCTCACCGCGAAGGAGCTTGAATGTCTCGAAGACATGAACCTCGACTCCGAGGTCATCGACAAGTTCTACGACACGCTCGAAGCGAACAACATCGACGTCGACATCTCCGCCGTTGACGCGCTTCCCCCGCTCGACGATCTGCCCGACATTGAGAGTCTCGACGAGATCGAAGAAGTCACCGAGGAGGAGATAAACGATACTGATTCCCTCATGGACAGCTTCTCCACCGACGACCCCGTGAGAATGTACCTCAAGGAGATCGGCAAAGTTCCCCTGCTCACGCCGGACGAAGAGGTCGCGCTGGCAAAGCGCATGAGCGAGGGCGACGAGGAGGCCAAGCACCGCATGACCGAGGCCAATCTCCGTCTCGTCGTCTCCATCGCCAAGCGCTACGTCGGGCGCGGTATGCTGTTCCTCGACCTGATCCAGGAGGGCAACCTCGGCCTTATCAAGGCTGTCGAGAAATTTGACCACACCAAGGGCTATAAGTTCTCCACCTACGCCACATGGTGGATACGTCAGGCCATCACCCGCGCCATCGCCGATCAGGCGCGTACCATCCGCATCCCCGTCCACATGGTCGAGACCATCAACAAGACCATCCGCGTCTCCCGCCAGCTGCTTCAGGAGCTGGGACACGACCCCAGCGCCGAGGAGATTGCCGCGGAGATGAACATGCCCGTCGAGAAGGTGCGCGACATTCTCAAGATCGCGCAGGAGCCTGTCTCCCTCGAAACGCCTATCGGCGAGGAGGAGGACTCCCACCTCGGCGACTTCATCCCCGACGAGGACGCGTCCGAGCCGAGCGAGGCCGCGAGCTTCTCCCTGCTGCGCGAGCAGCTTGAAGAGGTGCTGGACACGCTGGCGCCCCGCGAGAAAAAGGTGCTGGAGCTGCGCTTCGGCATCGTAGACGGCCGCACCCGTACGCTTGAGGAGGTCGGCAAGGAGTTCAACGTCACGCGTGAGCGTATCCGCCAGATCGAAGCCAAGGCTCTGCGCAAGCTGCGTCACCCCAGCCGTTCCAAGAAACTCAGAGATTTCCTGAATTGAGCCATGAAATACGATTTTACAACAATACTTGACCGCGCGGGGCGCGATTCTCTGGCCGCCGACGTCGTCCCATTCGACGTGCAGCCCGATCCCGGCGTCCGGAAGATACCGATGTGGGTCGCAGACATGAGCTTCCCTGCCGCGCCGCCGATAATCGAAGCGATAGAGAAGCGGCTGGAGATGCCGAACTTCGGCTATTTCTCCCTGCCGGACAGCTATTTTGACAGCATCATCTCGTGGCAGCAGCGCCGCAACGGCGTCACGAAGCTCTCGCGCGAGCATATCGGCTATGAGAACGGCGTCCTCGGCGGCGTAAGCTCCGCCGTGCAGGCGCTTACCGCGCCGGGCGAGAAGATCCTCGTCCACTCCCCGACCTACGTGGGCTTCACGCACACGATAGCCGACAACGGGCGCGTGCTCGTTCACAGCCCGCTCGTGCGCGACGAGAACGGCGTCTGGCGCATGGACTACGCCGACATGGACGCCAAGCTCAAGCGGCACCACATCCACCTCGCCATTCTCTGCTCGCCGCACAATCCCTGCGGCCGCGTGTGGGAGCGCTGGGAACTTGAGCGCGCGATGGAGGTCTACGCCGCGAACGACTGCCTCGTGATATCCGACGAGATATGGTCGGACATCATCATGCCGGGGCACAAGCACATTCCGACGCAGTCCGTCTCCGCGGACGCGCGCGAGCGCACAATGGCGTTCTACGCGCCGAGCAAGACCTTCTCCCTCGCGGGGCTTATCGGCAGCTACCACATTATTTATAATACATACCTGCGTGACCGCGTCGTGCGGCAGAGCGAGGTCAGCCATTATAACGACTGCAACGTGCTCTCGCTGCACGCGCTGCTCGGCGCATACAGCCCCGCGGGCGAAGAATGGGCGGACGAGATGTGCCGCGTCATCGACGCGAACCACGAATACGCCTGCAATTTCATCCGCGATAACTTCAAAGGCGTCCGCGTGATGCGTCCGGAGGGGACGTACATGCTCTATCTCGACTGCGCCGATTGGTGCCGCAAGCACGGCGTCACAATACGCGAGCTTCAGGAGCGCGGCATCCGCGCCGGTGTCATCTGGCAGGACGGCGAAGCCTTCATGCTCAAGGACACGATCCGCATGAACCTCGCCCTCCCGCTCTCACTGCTCGAAGAGGCAATGAAAAGGCTGAAGGAAAAGGCTTTTGTGTAATAATTGTTTATTAACGGATATGCTCCCCCGGCAGAGTCATAAGCCCTGTCGGGGGAGCATGTTTCATCGTATTTAATCCCAGTCAATTACCTTCCAAGCGAGGCCGATCCTCACGAGCTGTACTTCAAGGGTCCACCTATCGCTGTCATCTTCGCCGTCAATATGAAGCTTCACGGTCACGAGCTTGGCCGCTTTGACTCGTCCCTCGTCGATATCAAGCGTGTCAAGTGTTTCGACAATGTCATCATCGTCAAGAAGCTTACCTACTCGGACATCCTTCTCTTTTGAAACGCGGGTAGTTATCTTATATTCGCCGTATTCATCATACAGGTGCTCGTCGCGTTCTGTCTTCATATAGTTATAGTAGTCAGACATGCTTGAAAAGTCTTCGTCATACCAGCTGCTCTGTTCTTCAAGCCATTCCTGCTCATCTTCATCCCCAAACCAATAATACTTTCCGCCAACAAGAGTACTGTCATTAACTTTGTAGTCTGACACACACCATGTTTTGGCAAAGCGCTGGGCGACGGATGCGGGACTATTATAGGATATCACTCCGCAGACAACGCCGATAACCACTATCACGCCCAGAATGACGGCGATAGTCTTCTTGCGGTTCTCGCGGCTGAACAGCACTTTCAGGTTCTCGACCGTGAAAAACGCCTTTATCCTCTCGCCAACGCCGGGCTTCTTTTCCGCGGGCGCGCCCTCCCGCTCCGGCTGTTCGCCAGATAAGATCTTCTCGTTTTCGTCCATTTTTCTTCTCCTTCTCTGTAAATTATCGGAACTCCGTGGGCTCAGTATACCAGTCAGCATCAAGCAAGTCAAGATGTTTTATATATAGTATTGGTTGATGTTTTAAAGTCGCACTATCACTCATACTATATGCTGAGGTGATGGTATATGTATATGCGGATAAGGAAGGCGCGGGAGGACATGGGTTACACGCGCGAAAAGTTCGCGGAGCTGCTGGACGTAAGCGTCTCATACATGGCCGAGGTCGAGCGCGGCAGGACTGGCATATCGGTCAAGATGCTGATAAAGATATGCGACGTGCTCGGACTCTCTGCCGACTATGTTCTCTTCGGGGAACAGCGCGGGCAGGACGCCGAGCGGCTCGACCGGCTCAACCGCATCGACGGCAGGTATCTCCCCCTGCTCGACAGCGTTATCGCGGAGCTGCTGGCGCTCAGCGGCAGGGAATAAAAAATCACACCTATGGTATCCGGCAGGACGCCATAGGTGTGATTTATTTATTTTCACTTTTTCTTTTTATTGAACAGGCCGGTTTTCAGCGTGTCGGCCTCGCCGGTCGTCGCGGCGAACTGACGCAGCAGCTCTTTCTGCGCGCTCGTCAGATTCTTCGGCACCGCTATGCGTATCGTGACGAACTGGTCGCCGCGCCCGCTGCCGCGCAGGTACGGAATACCCTTGCCGCGCATACGGAACACCGCGTCCGGCTGCGTCCCCTCAGGGATGGTAAGCTTGACCTTGCCGTCCAGCGTCGGCACCTCTATCTCCGCGCCGAGCGCCGCCTGCGCGTAGCTTATCTCCTGCTCCAGCAGAACGGAGCTGCCGTCGCGCTCGAATCTCGCGTGCGGGCGGACGATTATGGTGACGAGCATGTCGCCCTGCGGGCCGCCGTTCGCACCGGAATTGCCCTGTCCGCGCAGGGATATGGTCTGTCCGTCGTCGATACCGGCGGGGACGCTGACGCTTATCTTATGCTGCTTACGGATATTGCCCATGCCGCGGCAGGTGGGGCAGGGCTGATGGATTATCTTGCCCGTGCCTCTGCACTTCGAGCACGGCGCGGTCGACTGCGCCATACCGAAGGGAGTGCGCTGCGTCGTGCGGACGCTGCCGGTGCCCTTACAGTCGGGGCAGACCTCAGGCGTCGTCCCCGGCGCGCAGCCGTTGCCCTTGCAGTCCGGGCACTGCTCGACGCGGCCGACGGTGACTTCCTTCTTGCAGCCGAAAGCGGCCTCCTCAAAGCTGACGTTGAGCTGAACGCGTATGTTGTCGCCCTTGCGCGGCGCGTTCGGGTTGCGGCTCGCGCCGCCGCCGAAGCCGAATATGTCTCCGAATATATCGCCAAGGTCGCCGAAATCGCTGAAGCCGCCAAAGCCGCCGAAGCCTGCGCCGCCGCCAAAGCCCGCGCTGGGATCAAAGGCCGCATGGCCGTACTGGTCATACTTCGCGCGCTTATCGTCGTCCGACAGCACCTCGTACGCCTCGTTGACCTCCTTGAACCGCTCCTCGCAGGCTTTGTCGCCCGGATGGAGGTCGGGGTGGTTCTCCTTGGCAAGTTTGCGGTATGCTTTTTTTATCTCATCTGCCGTGGCGCCCTTTTGCAGGCCGAGCACCTCGTAGTAATCTCGTTTTTCTGCCATATCTTGGACTCCTAATTACGCACCATTGAGGCGGGGATAGTTCCTCGCCTCAATGGGTTATTTCGCCGGGGGAAGATCACTTCTTGTCGTCGTCAACTACGGTGTAGTCCGCGTCGTAGTAATCCTGACCGTTGCCGCTGGTGCCGCCCTGTGCGCCGCCTGCCGCCTGGTTCGGGTCGAAGCCTGCGCCCTGTGCGCCGCCTGCCGCCTGATACATCTTCTCGCTGACCTTGTAGAAGGCCTGAGTCAGCTCCTCGGTCGCGGCCTTGATGGCTGCGGTGTCGGTGCCGGTCAGTGCGGTCTTGAGCGCGGTGAGCTTGCTCTCGACTTCGCTCTTGTCGGCGGCGTCGAGCTTATCGCCCATCTCGTTGAGGGTCTTTTCGGTCTGGTAGACCATCTGGTCGCCCTGGTTGCGGACGTCGATCTCTTCCTTGCGCTTTGCGTCCTCGGCAGCGTACATCTCGGCCTCCTTGACGGCCTTGTCGATGTCTTCCTTGGACATGTTGGTGGAGGAGGTGATGGTGATGTGCTGCTCCTTGCCGGTGCCGAGATCCTTTGCGGAGACGTTCACGATGCCGTTCGCGTCGATATCAAAGGTGACTTCGATCTGAGGAACGCCGCGGCGCGCCGGGGCGATGCCGTCCAGATGGAAGCGGCCGAGGCTCTTATTGTAAGCCGCCATCTCGCGCTCGCCCTGAAGGACGTTGACCTCAACGGAGGTCTGGTTGTCAGCGGCGGTGGAGAAGATCTGGCTCTTCTTGGTGGGGATGGTGGTGTTGCGCTCGATGAGCTTGGTGCACACGCCGCCGAGGGTCTCAATGCCGAGGGACAGCGGAGTGACGTCCAGCAGGAGGATGCCCTCGACGTCGCCGCCGAGAACGCCGCCCTGAATGGCCGCGCCGATAGCGACGCACTCATCGGGGTTGATGCCCTTGAAGCCTTCCTTGCCGATCAGGGTCTTGACCATCTCCTGAACTGCGGGGATACGGCTGGAGCCGCCGACCAGCAGAACCTTGGAGATATCGCTGGGCTTCAAGCCGGAGTCGGACAGAGCCTGCTTCACGGGGCCGACGGTCTTTTCGACGAGGTGATGAGTCAGCTCGTTGAACTTTGCACGGGTCAGGGTAACATCGAGGTGCTTCGGGCCGGTAGCATCAGCGGTGATGTACGGGAGGTTGATGTTAGAGGTGGTCACGCCGGACAGCTCGACCTTCGCCTTCTCGGCAGCCTCACGCAGACGCTGCATTGCGACCTTATCGGTGCTCAGGTCGATGCCTTCGGTCTTCTTGAACTCGTCAACGAGGTACTTGGTGATGCATGCGTCGAAGTCGTCGCCGCCCAGACGGTTGTTGCCCGCGGTGGCCAGAACTTCGATGACGCCGTCGCCGATCTCCAGCACGGACACGTCGAAGGTGCCGCCGCCGAGGTCGTAGACCATGATCTTCTGATCGGCCTTTTCCTTATCCAGACCGTAAGCCAGAGCAGCCGCGGTCGGCTCGTTGATTATACGCTTGACGTCGAGACCGGCGATGCGGCCTGCGTCTTTGGTCGCCTGACGCTGTGCGTCAGTGAAGTATGCGGGGACGGTGATGACGGCATCGGTCACGGTCTGGCCGAGGTAAGCCTCAGCGTCGGACTTCAGCTTCTGCAGAACCATTGCGGAAATCTCCTGCGGGGTGTATGCCTTGTTGTCTATATTCACCTTGTAATCGGAGCCCATCTCGCGCTTGATGGAGGAGATGGTGCGATCGGGGTTGGTGATGGCCTGACGCTTTGCTACCTGGCCGACCATACGCTCGCCGGTCTTTGCGAATGCAACGACGGACGGAGTTGTACGTGCGCCTTCAGCGTTGGGGATGACTACTGCCTCGCCGCCTTCCATAACGGCAACACAGCTGTTAGTAGTACCGAGGTCTATGCCAATGATTTTACTCATAATTGATTTCCTCCATTATATAAGAATTAATTTTATACTGAGATTAAATATATAACTTAACAGCTCGCGCTGCTGAGTCCTGATTCAACGTGAAGGCTAATTCGCAACCTTCACCATGGCGAAGCGGATGACCTTTTCGCCGTATTTGAAGCCTTCCTGGAAGACCTCAACGATCTCGTTCTCGCCCTTTTCCTCGTCGTCCACATGCATCACTGCGTTGTGGAGGCTGGGGTCGAACTTCTGGCCTAGGCTCTCGATGCGGCTCACGCCGAGCTTTTCGAGCGTGGTGTTAAACTGATTCATTATCATCTCAACGCCCTTGCGGTAAGCCTCGTCCTCCGTGCTCTGCGCCAGTGCGCGAACCAGATTGTCATACACGGGAAGGAACTTCAAGACTGTGTCGGACTTGATGTCGCCGTACAGCCCTTCTTTTTCCTTCTGGCTGCGCTTGCGGTAGTTGTCATACTCGGCCATCAGGCGGAGATACTTGTCGTTCGCGGTCTTGAGCTCATCGGCCTGAGAGGGTTTCTTTTCTTCCTTCTTGTCGGCCTTTTTCTCGTCCTTTTTGGACTTCTTATCCTTCTCCTCGTCCTTCGTCTCCTCCGGAACTTCGGCGGACTTGGTCTCTTCCTTGACCTCTTCTTTTACTTCCTGCTCCTGCTGGGGAGCGGTCTTCTTTTCGTCCTTATTATCTGCCATTCGGATCATCTCCCTTAATTATCAGCTTGTTATGCATCCCCTCTGGCGGGGCTTCTCCTCCGCCAAGCCGCTTGGACAGACCCGCGGCGAGGAAACTGAGCTTCGCGGCCACTGCGGAATAGTCCATCCTTGTCGGCCCGACGACGCCGATAAGCCCTCGCGTGTTGTCGCCCGCGTCATAGCTTGCGATGACCACGCTTGAATCTTTCAGCTCTTCGGCCACATTTTCTGGCCCGATGAGGACTCGCACCTCGTCGGTTCCGCCCATACTCTCGCTGGGAGGAAGGATGTATCCGCCGCCGGACAGATAGCTCATCAGGCGGTGCGCCTTATCCGGATCGCGGAACTCCGGCTGGCTCAACAGCCGGTTCTCGCCGGAGATGTATGCAGAGGGGGTGTTGGCCTCGGTCAGGACTTCTATCGCAAAGGCGGCGATCACGCTTGCAAGCCCCATCGTATCGTCCGCAGCGCGCTCGGTCGAACTTATCAGCAGCGGGGTTATCTGGTCGGCGGTGATGCCGGTGAAGCTGGCATTGAAGAGCGTCGCCAGCTTCTGCACCATGCTCTGATCAACGGAGATGGGCAGATGCACCAGACGGTTTTTGACGCTGTTGCTGCTGAGCATCACAACGATTATGAAGGTGTTCGCGTCAACATATATCAGATCGAACCTGCGGATCGTCACCGCGGTCTGGCTTGTCAGCGCCAGCGCGGGGAGGTCGGTGAGCTGGGAAACGAGCCTGCTCACGTCGCTGATCGTGTCGTCAAGCTGCTGCATCTTCTGGTTCATACGGCGGTTCATCTCCTCCGTCTCCTCCAGAGAGAGCTTCTGCTTTTCCATCAGCTCGTTGACGTACATCCGGTAGCCCAGCGGGGTGGGCACACGGCCGGCAGAGGTGTGCGGCTGTTCGAGATAGCCCAGCGCCACAAGCTCCGCAAGCTCGTTGCGTATCGTCGCCGACGAGCAGCCAAGCCCTGCGTGCTGCGCGATGGCCTTGCTGCCGACAGGCTCCGCGGTCTTGATATATTCGTCGACCACAGCGGCAAGTATTTTCTTTTTCCTATCGCTTATGACCATTTCAATATCCACCGTTTAGCACTCGCTTTTCCGGACTGTTGGCACTCTTACCTTTCGAGTGCTAATATACCACCCGCGCACGATTCTGTCAATAGCTTCTGCGCCGATGTTTTATAAAATTCACATTTTGTACAATATTATATATAAATTTCTCTTCTGACCCTATGTGCAGATAAAATAACACCGCATTCCGGACGGAATGCGGTGTAAGAGATGTTTTGTTTGCTTTTCGCAGAGCAAATTAGGCCTTGCGAACCTTATCCATGTGGCGGGTCAGGTCGAGCATCTTGTTGGAGAAGCCCCACTCGTTGTCGCGTCAGGGCAAATCCCAAAGCACAAGCACGCCTTGTCAAGACTCTGAAATCACAGGCTTTTTTCCAAAATCCAATTCAATCTACAACAGCACAAGCGGTATATCCGTTATATTCGATGTTCTACCATAATGGCATCATCCGGCAACCAGAATACACCAATTGGCAGAGAAAATCAAGCACCGTAAATTTTAAGCCATCGAGCATAGCTCGGTCAGTGTATTAGGTCACCACCTTACATCTACGTGCCAAATCATGTCAGTCCTCGGAGTTCTTAGTATCCCCCGTGTCAGGCAAATACTCAATCAAGTCTCCCGGCTGGCACTCTATCAGTCGGCACAGAGTTTCTATGTTGTCCCAAGAAACCCCTTTTCCTTCCCTAAGCTTTTGCAGCGTGGATTGACTCAGCAATGCTTCCGTACGTATTCTGTTTGTGTTGTAGCCCTTATTTTTTAGTTCGGTCAAGACATTGACCTTATACTGCAACGGCATATACATTCCTCCATTCATAAATATTATAATAGCTTACTGCACGAAATCAAGTGCACAATTCTCACAAAATGTAGCACGAAATTTCGTGTATTTTGTCGCTTGCATTGCACGATTATTCGTGCTATAATGGTTTTGTAATCAAGAGAGGCGCGCAGGCAAATTGACCCTGCCCAAAGCCATCTCAAATCGAAAAAGGAGTGCAAAACCATGTCAAAGAATGAAATCGTCGCACAGATTGAAGCCCTGAATGAGTGGGAAAGCGTTATCGCCGAGGCGCAGGCAGAGGCCGAGGCCATACGTGACAGTATCAAGGCCGAAATGCTTGACCGAGATGCCGAAGAGCTGCAAGCCGGGAAGTACATCGTCCGCTGGACGCCGGTACTCTCCAACCGATTCGACAGTACATCATTCAAAAAGCAGTACGGGGAACTGTACAAAGCCTTCGTCAAACAAGTCAGCAGCCGCCGATTCTCAATCAGCGCATAAAAACAGCCCCTTGCCTGAACGCCGACCAAAGCCACAGGCAAGAGACTAACGCCCACGCATATCAAGAGAGGGCATAGTTATTATACCGTGCCCTCTCCGAAATTTCAAGGAGAGATACGCATGAAAGAACTTACAAGCTATAACCGCGCTGCCGGATATCTCAATAAGCTTTTCGATCTGCTCAATGCCGAGTTTTTTGAATCTGCACTTTCAAGACCGACAATCACTATTCAGTCAACGCCAAAAGCCTACGGCCACTTCTCCCTTCGTGACGATACATGGATATCCAAGAACGGTGCTACGCACGAAATAAACATCGGCGCCGGTACGCTCTCCCGCCCTATTGAGGAGGTTGCCGCAACGCTGCTGCATGAGATGGTACATTACTATAATTATGAGCGCCACATACAGGACGTAAGCCGAGGCAATACATATCACAACAGGCGCTTCAAGGACTCAGCCGAAGCTCACGGTCTAATCGTAGAGCACAGCGAGAAATACGGCTGGTCGCACACCGCTCCGAGTGACAGGCTTCTCGACTTCGTGCTTGAAAACGGCTTGACCGACATTCTCATCAACCGCAACGACTACGGCGGCTATCGCATAACCGGCCCAGGTGCGCACAACGGCACAAACGCCGGTACTCCGTCAAGAACATCCAGCACGCGAAAATATATCTGCCCGTCCTGCGGCAATTCCGTCCGAGCCACAAAGAACGTCAATATAGGCTGCCTCGACTGTATGACACAGATGATTGAAGTGTAGCTTTCAAAATTGGGGGCGGAGCGTATTCAATCCGCCCCTTGTCCCATAACTCAACAGAATCGGCTCCGCTGCAAGCACGACCAAGTTTCAATGGATGAACCGGTGTCATTACTCGGAGCCAGAAACAGAGGAGAAAAACCATGATATACGGATATGCCCGCGTCAGCACAGTGGGCCAAAGCATAAACGGCAGCAGCCTCGAAGAGCAGGTTGCAGCGCTTACCGAATATGGCTGCAATCAGATCATCACAGAAGCCTACACAGGCAAGACGGTTGACCGCCCGCAATTCACCGCCCTGCTCTCCAAGCTGCAAAGCGGAGACACACTGGTCGTCACAAAGCTGGACAGGTTTGCCCGCAGCACTGTTGAAGGAGTACAGACTGTACGCGAACTGTTTACCCGTGACGTTAAGGTACATATTCTGAACATCGGCCTTATCGAAAACACGCTCAGCGGCAATCTTATCCTGACTGTGTTCTTGGCCTTTGCAGAGTTTGAACGCGGAATGATACTTGAACGAACCCAGAACGGCAAAGCGCTTGCCAAAATGCAGCCGGGTTTCCGCGAGGGTCGTCCTCCGAAATACAAGCCCGCCCAGATAAATCATGCGCTGGAGCTTCTCGGCAGCGGCCTGAGTTACAGGCAGGTAGAAAATGTGACCGGTATAAGCAAGAGCACACTTGTCCGGGCAAAGCGCACAAAACGTCAATCTGAAATTTGTTGAGTCTGCCAACTAAAAATTTCCTACCTATTTGTTATATAGGTGTGCCCACGCACAATATTACGAAAGAGGTATAACGCAATGGATGAACAATTATTAGGCGAACTGAGAAAATGGCTTGAGCTTCCGCGTGTGAGTGTAATAAACCCAAAGCAGGCAAAACAGCTCATCGGAACAGTAAAGGCTCTGCGCGCCATAGCACACGGCGAAAGCTTAAATGCCACCGTCAAAGCAAGCCCCACACCGCTCCCCACAGGTAACATGGCAGTTACGGTTGAAGCCGACGAGATCATTGTCCACGACCTGAAAAAGCTCTGCAAGCTGTTAGCCCGGATGCGAAACATGGAGATATACTCCCTGCCGAACGGCAAGGTTCATTTCGCCGCCGTGTTCCCGGATGTGTTCACGGTCAGCATTATTGAGAAATAAAGTTACTCCCCTTCGTCAAGCATTGAAAGTGCACTTTCAACCATTCTGTGAATCAGTTTCATCTGACTCGGCGTTGCAGTTTTCAGGAGTTGCGTGATGTCGTCCGAATTGCCGTCGTCAAGCGAATCTATGAGCAAATAGCTCGGTGATACGCTGAGCTGTCTGCATAGCCCTACGAACATAGGGAGGCTTGGAGTTTTTGTTCCCGCCTCTATCTGGCGTAAATATGTCGCGTTGATGTTGCAGCACTCGGCCAGCTTTTCGCCGGTCAGTCCCCGCTCTTTCCTCGCTGCCTTGATACGGCTTCCAAGTCCTTTCCTGTCCATGTAAGTCCTCCAAATGTATGCTGAAAGTATAGACCGCGTCTGTCAATAGCATACATTTTAGTTGACTATCCCGGTAGATTCTGTTAGTATATCTAATATAGGCTGAAAGACTACAAAATATAAAGGGGAGGAAAAGATTATGGCACTTGTTAAATGCCCGGAATGCGGGCGGCAAAATGTCTCTGATACAGCCGAAGCGTGTCCGAACTGCGGGTTTGACATAAAAGAATACTATACGCAAAAACGTGAGAAAGAAGAGTCCATCAAGCGCGCTAAGGCATATGAACGCGCAAAGCTTGAAAAGTCCCGCATAGAAAATGAACAGAAAGCCGCATTACGTCAGGAAAAGATCGACCATATAGCGCCTCCTGTCAGGAGTATTATTAAAAGTGATAAAAAGTGGGCAATTTTCTTCTTGTTTCTTGGCCTCGCAGTGCTTACCCTCGGTCTTATTGCCTCGTCGCCGTTTTCTCTTGCTGGGGCTCTCATAATATTGGTTGGCATATTTGATTTTGCTAACTATAAAACGAGGGACGCAGAATATAATCTTTCCGAAGAAGATCCCGCCGCGTATAGGGAAATGATGATTCAGAGGATAGACAAAGAAGATGCCCGCCAGATGAGACTAACACAAGAGCGCGCCGAACGTGAAGCAGCACAGGAATCAGAGAGGCAACGCAAGCTAAACGAACCCGTTAAGTGCCCGCAATGCGGTTCTACATCAATTGCAACAGTCAACCGCGGCTACTCGCTTATCTGGGGTTTTATAGGGAGCGGCAAACCGATGAACGTGTGCCAGAAATGTGGATGTAAATTTGAGCCGGGGAAGTAAAAATAGCTATGAAAAAAACGTTTAAAAGATTTTTTATTCTTACTATCGCCATTATTGCCATGTTTTTTGAAATAAAAGGGATTGCTGCTAAAATAAGAATCAACCAATGCATAAAGCAGTTCGACAATATGATCATCAGTATCAAGAATGATGCACCTGAAATGATTAAATCCAAACTAGAAACCTGCGATTATGTCATGGACATATCTGTGACTATATCGTCCGATGTAACCAAAGAGTGGCCATATAAATGGTATTTGTGGAATGAAGTATATAGCGTAGTATATAAAATGAGCGATGATTTTGATAAGTTATCAATAGATGAGCAACATAAAATAATTAATAATTTAGGTATTTCCGCCAATAGCACTATAAGGGAAACGATAGATGAGAATTACCCATACTATCAATCTTATAGGCATTCTGACGCAAAAAACCCAGAAAGGGAGGCGCTTGTTCAAAAATACCATGATGACGTATATGGCAGTTATGAAAAGGAAATATATTTCAGAACAGCAAGTAACGAGTACATGTACTCTGGTCACTATGACTACTTCTTGAAAAATGGTCAAAGTATATACATAGACGACTCAAGCAGTCAGCATAATAGTACTTTCAATACATCCAGCCAGCATAAATGCTCACAATGCAGCAGCGCTGGCACACATAAATATGAGAGCTTCACAGGGCAAACGGAATACTACTGTGACAAGCATTATAAAGAGCTAATGGCTCTGTCTGATGCTCTCAGTAATCCTTAACAGTAAATGTCACAAATTATACGCGGCCATGAGGTTAGTCCCCGTGGCCGCGTTTTTTATTGCAGACTGTTGATTTTTCATGCCTGTTTCGCTTCCTGCTCACTTGCCGGATAACAAACACGCTATCAGCACAACAAGGCTTACAATACCAAGAACAAACGTAAACAAATTGACTCCCACCGAGCCTTGCAGAAATGCGCCGAGATACGCAACCGACAGAAACGCCCCGATAATGGCTCTCCCGCTCATGTGTCCGCCGGTGCTGTTGCCATGGCTTGACTTGCTGTTCCCGCTCTCTTCTCTGAAGATATCCTCATACAGATGTACATCCTGCATATCGACCTTGCCGTCGTGGTTGAAATCGAAATCCGGTGTCATGGCTCATACCTCCTTATTCGTTCGTCTGCGCCTTATCTATCAGACGCTGCCAGTACTGCGCTTTCTCGTAAGGCGACAGCATTGAATACACCATGCATAAAAATGCTCTGCCGATTTCTTTTACGCTCTTAGTGCCAAGATTTCTTATACCCGCAATGCCGCGATCCGTTTTCATCATTTCATTGAGTTTGCCGAGCGTATCTATTCCCGCTCTCATAAGCCCGTTGCTTGCACGCACAGACAGATTCAGTTCATCTATGCCTATGTCAGACATGCGCCTCCTATACGGAATCTGAACTGCCATACTGGGGAAGCCATGCTGAACCGTTTCCCATACGCCCGCTTTATCCGCTTCGCCCCTGAGATTTATCGCTTGCCTCGAAATATCCCGCGGACACTCCTCCACCGCTGCCGTCGTCTTGGCGGTTCCCTTGACGTCAGAAGCAGAACTCAGCCACGAGCGCCCGTCAAGATAATCCTGATAAGACTGCTCGTCGAGCCGTATGCTTCCCCACTGCGTTGATACCTCATACACTGCCTCGTTGGTCATTTTGCTCCTCCATTCTCCATTACTCCCGAAAAATAGGCGCAAAAAATCCTGTCGCGGGACAGGGCATACCTATCATACAAGCGTTAGCACCTTTCTCTCCGGGAGGTTGCTGTGCGGTCATCGGGCTTGTCCCTCGCGCATCTCTTATAGGTCAGTATTCAGTTGTTTCCTAGCGTGATATAAGTATAGCATATTTTTCCTATATGTCAATACGTGCGGGAGCATGCCGCTGCCAGCTCGAAAAGGCAATCGGATTTACCAGCATTACACTCACAGAATGCTCCCGCTCAAAGTCACGATAAATCGCACGTAGAAAGCGTCCCTAAAACAATATGAAAAATTTGAATTTTTGGCTGGATATTGCGCAAGCAATAGGCAGACAAATCGTGCAGCTTTGCGTCAGCAAGGGGTGCGAGAAAGCGAAACAACAATTAGTCTCATCCCCATATTGACCTTGCGGCTTTATACGGATATGATAGTGTCACGGCGTAGGTACAACACCTTATATAAGGAGGACGAATATGACCGAATCAAAAAAGCCGCTCGTTGCCGATGTTCTCGATTATGAGCATGACATCGCGCCTTATAAATTCATAAAAATATTCTCCGGAGTTGGCAGCGGTAAAACCCAGTTTGCCTGTAAGTTGATTCTTGGCGATAAAGAACGCAGGATTCCGCGTCAAACCGTTCTCCTCATAACGTCCCGCCGCTCTACCGTAGAAGAGACTCTCGGTCAGATGGGGAATCATGCAGCCGGTCGTGCAAGAGCATACGGGAATATCTCAGAAGATGAATACGCAGACAGCTTGGGCAGCAACGCTGATAGTATCAGAATAATAAAGGATGATGACGAGTTCTTTCCATCCGATGTCACTGTTTTTAACAAGAGCGTCGTCTGCACAAATGCGCACATCGAACAGTATTTCAGAAAGCAGCATATCCCCGCCATTTCCTCGACGCATTTATGGGAGTTGTTCGACACGATAATAGTCGACGAGGTACACTCGCTTATTACCGATGCGACATATCAATCTGCTCCGTTCTACGTGCTCGAACTTATAAACGAGTTTCTGCGCCGCTGCACCAATCACGATATTCAAAACGAAGACCGGAAACATCTTATACTTATGACAGGTACTCCCGCTCCGCTTGACGCACTGGATTCTGAAATATTGCCGTTTGATGCCGCACGTTCAGTCGAATATGTTCTCTTTGACAAATGCGAAAATGTCCTTCCTCAGAATGTAGCCGTTGTTAGCCGCAAAGCCGCTCTCGTCATCCTGCAAAAGCTGCTCAAGGCCGGGGAGAAAGCCGTCTATTTCTCGAACAGCGTCGCCACTAAGCATAGCGTTTATGAAAATTGGCATATAGACAGGTCTGTGAAAGTCGGAGTATCTTTTTCATCCGATGACGGGAAGAAAATTATTGGCAAGGAAGCCGCAGATGAAATGGAACAGCTGAACCGGTATATTGCCAGCAATAGACGCCTGCCTGATGACATTCAGCTTTTTGTCTCCACCTCTCGCAACAAGGAGGGCATAAACATTGAAAATAAGGATATCCGATTCATGTTCGTTGAATCTCATTTCTCTGCCGATATAATTCAAATGGCCGGGCGTATTCGTGCAGGAGTGGAACAGCTTTATATAATCTGCGACGCTAAACAGCTGTGTACCGGAGTTGACGCGACTGCCGTCGACTTTACGACAAACGGCATTGTCCCAGTACATGCGGCGTCCAACGATAAGAGCCAAGGATACGCAAACGAGCATTATCTGCAAGTATGCGCAGAACGCAAGGTCGAAGAAATTCCGTTTAACAGTGCTTCCAAGCTTACCACATACGGCATTGTCGACAGCTATATAGACTATGTCCACAAGACATTCCCATACGTGCGATATAGTTATATTCAAAACGAATTTGCCTTTTATGAGCAGCGCAGGAAAGCCGAAACGTACACGTTAGGCGAATGCGATAAATTCTCGGACGCCCTTACTAAAAGTCAAAGCGCATTGCGAGAGCTGATACAGCGCTGGTTTCCGGGAGTCAACGTTCAGAACAGAATGACAGATAATGATCGCTGCAAAGAATTAATCGAGAACGAGTTCTTCCCGCAGCGCAAAAATAATTGGGTCAGCATAACCCCCGCGCAGCATGAGGAACTGAAGCAAAAACTCGGTGAGATTCTCGGCAAACCTGTCGGATACCTGAATACGGTTTTGAGTCCCCTCGGATATAGATGCAGTAAACAGGACAGCAAAGGATATTATAAGCTGTATCGCGGCAAGACTGAGCCATCCCGCAACCCAAGCCGAAAACTAAAAAAGCGGCAGTGATACGCTGGCAAAATGCAGACATTTCTGCTCAAATCCATCTTATAAAGGGAACATTCCTTTTGGGAGAAAAATTGTGGAAAACAGTAGGCTTTCCCTGCTGAAATTGAGGTTACTTATTCTTGTAAGCTAGATACTTTTCGGGGGACTTACCTTTCACTGACGCGATTGTTCTTCACTCTGCCCGTTCCCATACGGTCACGTGCTTCGCTCATCACCATCACGCCTCTTGCGAGGAAAGGTATCCCCCGTTCCTCTTACCAAACTCGCAAAAATATTTTCACAGATTTGATATGACTCCGGTTTTCTTCGCTGATTTGAGAATTTCGTTATCTTCTATTCCCTCAAGATAGCGTTGGGTAATGCTTACGTTTTCGTGCCCTAAAATTCTGCTCAAGCTGTATAGATTAAGTCCATTTTTCAATTGCTGGTGCGCAAATGTATGTCTCAATGTATGCGGCGAAACCCGAATTTGTGGATTAACTCCTATGTCCTTGGCGGCTGTTTTCAGCAGTCTGCATACACTTTCCTCTGTAAGCTTCTTTCCGTTTTTGCTTAGGAACAGATAGTCCTGAGCGTCCCTTGCCGCAAAGTAGTTCTTCTTGACCGCATTGTATTTCATAAGCCACTTTGAGACAGCCGCAGTTTTAGGCACGACACGCTCCTTATTTCCCTTTCCCCGAATCAAAAAATAGTCCGGATATATGTGTTCATCGCGCAGATTCATAAGCTCCGCGACTCTGATTCCTGTATCGAACAAAATCATAATGATAAGCCTGTTCCGCACGCTGAGATAGTCTCCGCCCCTATAATACGTAATCATCTTCTTTATCTCCTCGCTTGAAAATGTACGGATTAAGACCTTCGGCTGCTTGACGTTTTTCACTCTCTGCGTAATAAGTTCCTTTGTATATCCTTCTCGGTGAGCATACCCGCACAAAACCTTGACGGCCTTAAGCATATCATTGATGTAGGATGGTTTGCAGCCCCTTCGCCGCAGCATGGCAATATATTCTTTTATATGAACCGCGGTCAAAGCCTCAAGCTCATCGACATTAAAGTTTCCGATGAGGAAGCTCCGGAACTGGACAAGTTGCTTTTCATAATTATGGACTGTCAGCGGGGACAATTCCCTGACTTCGCAGTCAAACAAAAACTCTTTAACCAAATCCGAAACAAGCATTAAAAAACCTCCTTCTACCACCGTGCAGATAGTAGAAAGAGGTTTTTATCATTTCAGAAATTCGGTATAGTTTCCGTACCAGACAACATTTTTCGTATCAGCAGACCATTTTTGCAAATTATCTACCAGAACAAAAAAGTCATGAGATATCAGCAAACTGGCGAAAATCCTGCGAGTTCAGCAGCAAATCAGGCCTTGCGAACCTTGTCCATGTGGCGGGTCAGGTCGAGCATCTTGTTGGAGAAGCCCCACTCGTTGTCGTACCAAGCCATGAGCTTGACAAAGTTGTCGTTCAGGGCGAGGCCGGCCTTTGCGTCGAAGATGGAGGTGTGAGCATCGGTCTTGAAGTCGGAGGAAACAACTTCCTCGTCAACGTACTCCAGAACGCCCTTCATGGAGCCTTCGGAAGCAGCCTTCATTGCCGCGCAGATCTCATCGTAGCTTGCGCTCTTCTCGAGGCGGACAGTCAGGTCAACGATGGAGACGTCGCCGGAGGGGATACGCATGGAGGTGCCGGTCAGCTTGCCCTTCAGCTCGGGGATGACCTTGCCGACTGCCTTTGCAGCGCCGGTGGAGGTGGGGATGATGTTGTTGTAGATGGAGCGGCCGAGTCTCCAGTTCTTCTTGGAGAAGCCGTCAACGACGGACTGGGTGGCGGTGGAGGCGTGAACGGTGGTCATCAGGCCTTCGACGATGCCGAAGTTGTCGTTGAGAACCTTTGCCATGGGAGCCAGGCAGTTGGTGGTGCAGGAAGCGTTGGAAACGAACTGCATGTCAGGGGTGTACTTCTCGAGGTTGACGCCGCAGACGAACATCGGGGTGTCATCCTTTGCAGGGCCGGACATAACGACGACCTTTGCGCCGGCGTCGATATGGGGCTGTGCGGCTTCCTTGGTGAGGAAGCGGCCGGTGCACTCCAGAACGTACTCTACGCCAAGCTCGCCCCAGGGAATGAGAGCGGGATCACGGTACTTGTTATCGGAAAGGACTTTGACCTTCTTGCCGTCAACGACGAGAACGCTCTCTTCGTCGCAGGCCTCGACGGTACCGTCGAAACGGCCGTGGACGGTGTCGTACTTCACGGAATAGGCCAGCTGGCTTGCGGGATGACCGGGAGCGTTGATTGCAACGACCTCGATGTCGTCAGACTTGATAGCTGCTCTGAAAGCCAGAGAGCCGATGCGGCCGAAACCATTGATGCCAACTTTGATCATATTAGTATCCTCCATAATAAATAATAAACGAAAGTCTCATTTCAGCACGAGGATAAGCTCCCCTGCTGACCGTCTAAATTGTAACATAAAATATCAACAAAAATCAATATTTCCGCCTATCTATTTTTGCCAAAAAAGTGCTGAAAATTTAGCCTTTTTTCGCCTTTTTTCAAGCTTGATATTGTATATTTTGTTGAGATTTGTTAGAATGGAGCAAACGCGCCGGACGCGTACCGGCAATTATTCGGAAATAAAACGCCGCATGACGGCAGAACGGAGCTTGCAGCATATGGATCAGATCGCAGAACAGTTCCTCGCGCTAACCAATGAAGCCGCGCTATACGTAAGGCGCGCAAAAATCGTATCGGCCAGCACGGAAGCCAAGCGCATTTTCGGCAGCGCCTGCGTCGGGCAGAATCTCCGCTCCGTCATCGGCAGCGAAGCCTCCGGCTCGCAGGCGGCGAGCTACATCTCGGAGGTGAGCATCGGCGGCGCGCGGTACGCCATTCGGGTCGCCCCGATGGGCGAAGGGCAGATAGTATTCATCACGCCGACAAGCACCCGCAAGCCCGTGCTGAACGACGCGTTCCTCGGCGCCGCGCGCAGCACGCTGATGAGCATAAACCTCGCGTGCAGCATCGGCCGCAGCCGCGCCGAGCAGCTCGGAGACGACGATCTGCTGAAATGTTTCATCAGCGCCACGCGTTCGTACTACGTCTTTTCCCACATGTTCGGGAATATTTCGACGCTGCACAGCCTCGCATACGGCAGCTGCCCGTTCCAGCCCGTCGCGCTTGACATCTCCGGTCTGTGCGCGAACATTGCGGACGAGACGCGCGAGCTGTTCGGCGAGATCGATTTCAGCCTGAATCTGCCCGAACATATTGAGATCTCCGCCGACCGCGAGCTTTTGCAGCAGGCCGTGACCAACGTGATCTCAAACTGCATCGAGCATGCCTCGGGGCTAACGCGGATAAGCATAAGCCTTCTCGACCGGAACGACAGCGTCATCCTCTCCATCGCCGACGACGGCTGCGGTATGCCGCAGGCCGCGATGAACGCCCTGTTCAGGGATGTGGAGCGCAGTCCGGAGCTGATAAATCTCAGCCACGGCGCCGGTCTTGGGTTGGAGCTTGTGCGCGCCGTCGCGGAGAAACACAATGGCAGCCTGCATATCGAGAGCCGCGAGAACGTTGGCACGACCATACGCCTCTCGCTCTCGAAGGGCATTCCGGTCAGCCGCGTTATGTGCTGCGAGCCGGAGGCCTACAAGCTTGGCCCCGCCGCGCTGTATACCGCGTTCGCGAACTGTCTGCCGGAGGATTTCTTCGCAGGGAAATATATGGACTGAAACAGGAAAACATAAAACGAAGCGCCGGAATTAGACGGGTGTTCGTAAAACAGGTTTAGACCGAAATTACGAAATGAGCATCTGTCAGGCGGGATTGGCAACGGAATAACGGGTATCTGGTGAGAGCCGGATACCCGTTATTTTTTGCCGCCACGAAAAGCAATAGATTTATTCACAGCTATTACAATAAATTTGGACAGGAAAGCCGGGCAGCCAGTCCGGCTTTCTTTCCGTCTCATGCCTAAGCTACAATGAGGGGAGCAACTGGCTGACTATTCGCTCCTTGGGCTTATATGTCCGACTGAAAGACTGTCAGCCATCCCCTTATTGCAGCGTTCGATTTGAGCAGGTTGAGCCTTTGAGTTCGCGTCACCCAATAGATTGAATCGGCAATGAGAAAAAGATGGATTCCGGTTGCAAATTCGTATTGGAGGAATGCATGAGCCGCGGTATCTGGCAGCCGAGCATGGACTTCTCTATCTCGCGGCTGACCGTCAGCCGCTCGCCGAGGCGCTCCTTGGTGATGTACAGATACGCGTCAACATACTTCAGCTCCTCCGACAGCGGCGCCTGCGAGCGCCCATCGCGCCCGACGGCGGCGTCGAGCATTGTGGAGAGCGCCTCGATCATCGAGCAGACCTGCTCGTTATCTGCCAGTCTCGCCTCCCAGTTGATTATCTCAAGCGTGTTATTCAGGAAATGCGGGTTTATCTGCGACTGCAGCGCCTTATAGCGGCTTTTGAGTTTGATGTTACAGCGAAAGGAAGCGCTTCCAGGTATCTATATACCCGTCGGCCTTCTCCTTCGTTTCGGCCTCAGCCGCCATGCGCAGCAGCGGCTCCGTGCCGGAGAAGCGACAGATGACCCAGCTGCCGTCCTTGAAATAGACCTTGCAGCCGTCCTCGCGGCTGATATGATCCACGCCGTCCCCGAAGTCGGGGCAGGCCATGTCCTCGAAGAGGTACTTCTGAAGCTCGGCCTTGCGCTCGTGCGTCATTGTGAACGACGCCTCGGCGTAGGCAAGCTCGCCGTAAAGCTCGCATATCTCGCGGTACAGCTCCGAGAGCTTCTTCCCTGTGACGGCCAACATCTCCACCAGCAGGGACGCGGCGTAGATGCCGTCCTTGCCGGAGATATGCCCCTTGACGGCAAGGCCGCCGGAGCTTTCGCCGCCGATTATCGCGTCCGTCTCCGTCATCTTCGCGGAGACCCACTTGAAGCCGACCGGCACCTCGTAGCACTTCTGCCCCAGCCCTTCGGCCACGCAGTCGAGCAGATGCGTGGTGGAATTATTCCTGACGCATGGGCCGCTCCAGCCGCGGTATTTCACAAGGTAGTAGTACAGCAGCACGAGCAGCTTGTTCGGGTGGACGAATTTGCCCTCGTCGTCGATGACGCCGAGCCTGTCCGCGTCGCCGTCGGTCGCGATGCCGAGGTCGCAGCGGTATCTGTCCAGCACGACCGCTGACAGCGGCCCCATCGTCTCCTCGTTCGGTGCGGGCAGCTTGCCGCCGAAGAGAGTGTCGTGCCTGTCATGGATTATCTCAAGGTCGCAGCGGCAGGTCATGAGTATCATGCTCAGGCAGGTCTGGCTCACGCCGTACATCGGGTCGAGCGCTATGCGCAGCTGCGCCTTCTTTATGGCCTCGACGTCTATCGCGGCCAGGATGCTGTCAATATACTCGTTGGACGGATTATATTCGCCGATGGTTCCATCGGCCAGCGCCTTGTCGTAGTCGACGCTCCTGACGTCGGCCTCGGTGAGCTTTTCGATCTCGGCCTCGATCTTCGCGGTGACGGTTCTGTCCGCGTCGCGGCCTCCCGCGGTGAACACCTTGATGCCGTTATATATTGCGGGGTTGTGGCTCGCCGTGACGGCCATGCCGTATGGCATGCCGTGCGTCTTGATGACGAACATCATAAGCGGCGTGGGCGAGGAGCGGTTGACCATATACACCCTGAACCCGTAGCCCGCGAGGACTTCCGCCGCCCAGTGCGCGGATTCCTTGGAGAGGAAGCGCCGGTCATAGCCGACGCATATCTCGGCTCCGGCGTGGCCCTCCTTGAGCATCAGCTCGCACAGTCCCGCCGTGAGCAGGCGGATATTCGCCTTGGTAAAATCGTCGGCGATGATGGCGCGCCATCCGCCGGTGCCAAATTTTATCATCTTTTTCACCCCATTATAATTTCCGCATTGCATATATTTCCGGCCGGTATCACCGGCAGTGCGTCAACTTTTCTGCCGTCGGCAATTATCTCCCGCACGCCCTTTTCGACTCCGTCGGGGTTCACGACATGGATATTATACACGCCGCCGCGCCATTTGCGCGTCACGGAAAACTCCTTCCAGTCGGCGGGGACGCAGGGATCGACGCGCAGGCAGTCGAAATCCGGCCTTACGCCGAGGATGTACTGCGTCGCGGCGTAATACGCCCAGCCCGCGGAGCCGGTCATGAACGGGTGCCGCGCGCGGCCGAAGGCCGTGTGGCTCCTGCCGGCGACGAACTGGCAGTAGGAATAGGGTTCCGACTGGCGTATCTCTATTTTATCATTTTGCAGCGCGGGGCACAAGGCATTATAAAATTTCATTGCGCGGCTTCCGCGCCCCAGAACAGCCTCGGCGCACCACGCCCACGGGTTCGGGTGGCTGAATATCGCGCCGTTCTCTTTGAGGCTGGGGTAGACCCGCGTGACGAAGCCGATGCCGTCGTCGGGCTTGGTGTAGCAGGGGGCGTTCAGCATAAGGCCGAAGTCGGTGTAGAGATACTCGTCCACGCTGTCCATGGCCTTTATCCCGCGCTCGCGCGCCGCCGCGCCGGAGAGCACCGCCCATGTGTTCGACTCATGTGCACGTGCCCTTCCTCGTCGGTCTGTGTGCCGATTTTGCGGTTGTCGGCAGTGATGTCGCGGATGTACCATTCGCTGTCCCACAGCACGCTTTCGCATTTTTCCTTCACGTCCACCGCGAGCGCGGAATATTTCTCCGCGTCGGTCTCACGGCCGAGCCGCCGCGCCCGCCGACCTCGATGAACGATGTGAAGCGCGAGAACATGACGTTTATCTCGCTTTGGTAGAGGTTCCAGATGTTTATTTCGGTGTTCATACCCTCATTGGGCGTTGATATCTGAAGGCAGCTGAGCTTATCGTCCCAGAATTTCGCAAGGCGGCGGAAATCGTCGTCACGGATGTAGATATAGTGCCCGGGGCCGTCCATCGGCACGCCGTTCGGGCGGAAACGCGTGATGTGGTGGTATTCTGGGGTCTTGTACAGAAGGTATCTGCCCGCCGTGTGGTTGAACACGCCGTACATGTCCCCCACGCCGATATAGTTTGTCCACGACACGGGCAGATTGACGCGGTCTATCACGTATTCGCGGCTTTTATTGTCAAAATGGCCATACTGCATATTGTCCACCTCATTATAAAATTTACGCTAAAATTTACGCTATTTTATAATTATATTATATCTGCTCCGGCGGCAATTTGTAATTGCAGAAGATGCACCTTTTTGCTTCTGTTTGTGCTTTCCCGTCACTGCTCCGAGTATTCGCGGAAGAAATCCGTCAGCAGCTCCGCCGGACTCACGCGCAGCGCAAGGCACATTCCGGCCAGCTCATAGTCCGTCACCATGCGGGAGTTGTTCTCGATCTTGCTGAGCATCTGCTGATCCATGTTTATCCCCAGCGTCTGAAGCTTCGCCGCAAGCTCGCTCTGCGTCATCCCGCACCTGACGCGGCACAGCCGCAGGCTCTTGGAAACAACGTTCTTATTGTTGTCGAGGGCAATCTTTTTCATTCAGCGTCACCACGTTTATATAACGTATTTTACTTGACATTAGCATATATTCTGAGCTAAAATACGTTACATAAACGTACGAAACGCCGTTTGGGAGGATAAAATAATGGATTATAAAAAGATGTATCTTTCGCTGTTCAACAGCATCACCGATTCGCTCAACGCACTTGAAAGCCTGAACTTCGGGCAGGCGGCGGACATACTCAGGCAGGCGCAGAGCGACTGCGAGGAGCTATACGTTGAGGATGCGGAGGAGCTTATAGAATAAACACACGGGAGGGCGCTGAATGAGACGCAGAGACAGAGAGATAACCGACCGAGAGAAGATGCTTGAGATCGTCGCCGAGTGCGATTGCTGCCGCCTTGGCCTTGTCGATAACGGCGAGGCTTACATTGTGCCGATAAACTTTGGCTTTGAGGACGCGGGCAGCGCGCTCACTTTATATTTTCACTGCGCAGCCGAGGGGCGGAAGCTCGATCTGATAGGCTCCGGCGCCGACGTCTCGTTTGAAATGGACTGCAGCCATGCGCTCCGCGCCGCCGATATCGCCTGCGCTTTTTCGTATTCGTACGGCTGCATCATGGGGCGCGGCCACGCCGCTCCTGTCACGGACAGAGATGAGAAGCTCCATGCGCTGGGGCTGATAATGCGGCATTATTCCGGCAAGGCGGACTGGAGCTTCGATCCCCGCGCGCTGGAGCGCCTGACCATAATCAGACTCACCGTCAATGATTGGAGCTGCAAGGCTTCCGGCTGACGGGGCAAAATCTTATACCGTTTTCTTATGACAGCGGGACGGCACAGTGGCCGTCCCGTTGTCTACTGTTCTCAACGCATGAAAAATCGATGCGCTTGATCCAAACCAACTTGTCATTGCGAGACAGGTGCGCACACCGGTCGTGGCAATCCACGTCCCCTAACGCCGCACGAAAACATACTGCTAATGCAAAGAGAAACGGATTCCCACGTCGCTTCGCTCAGCGCGACGGCGGCATACCACGATTCATTAATCTGCCGCCTGTCCCTTTAGGGGGAATGACAGAGGTAATCTTTATATAGCCTTTTCTTTTACCTATTGGCAATCACTAAAGTCCGGCGACCCCTCAGTCAGCTTCGCTGACAGCGTCTCGCTGCGGCTCGGTCACGGCGCGGCTCTGACATGCTACCAGCATGTCATTCACTACCGCGC
>JABLTO010104826.1_pt1 | contig 42160 bp, 47 predicted proteins | sample 7160091 | NCBI WGS metagenome assembly JABLTO01 (sample SAMN14651225, study PRJNA627086) | human gut metagenome | isolation source: feces | host: Homo sapiens
TGGCTACGTCTTACTCTCCCAGGCAGTTGCCCACCAAGTACCATCAGCGCTCAAGAGCTTAACTTCTGTGTTCGGAATGGGAACAGGTGTATCCTCTTTGCTATAATAACCAAATTTCTTATTCGTTTTTCAACTCGAGTATTATATTAACATTTTTCAAAACTTTTGTCAAATGTTTTTTACTCTTTTTTCAAGAAAAATTGACCTATCATCTAAGTCATAGTTTTCTGTTGCACCATTTCCCTGGCGCAATAAATAATATACACTATATTTAATGATAGGTCAATAGTTTTTTATATATTTTTTTCATATTCTTTTTTTAGCTTATCTATTATCTTTCTTTCTAGCCTAGAAATAGTCATTTGAGATATGCTCAATTCCTTTGCTAGAGCTGATTGTGTCTTTTCTAAATAGAATCTGCCTTTAAAGATTTGAACTTCTAATTCATTTAATGTTGATATAAATTTTTCTAAGAAATCTTTATATTCTATATCACTAAAACTTTCTTTTTTATCTGCTATTTTATCCATTAAAGATATATTTTCTTCTGAATCACTATTTGTAGTTGCATCTAAAGATACTGGTTGATATCCATATGATGCCTCTAATGATTCTAATACTTCTTCTTCTGTACACCCTATGTACTCAGCTATTTCTTTTACCTTTGGGTGCTTTTTATTTTTTTGCTCTAATATAACTTTAGCTTCACTTACCTTCTTACTAAGCTCTTGGACTCTTCTAGGAACTCTTAAGGTCCATACTTTGTCTCTAAAGTACTTTTTTATTTCTCCTACTATTGTCGGTGTAGCAAAACTTGAAAACTCAAATCCCTTTTCTACATCATATCTTTCTATTGCATAAATTAATGCTAAAGAAGCTACTTGATATATATCATCAAATTCTACACCTTTATTAATATATTTTTTTGATAGTATATTTGCTAAATACAAATGTCTTTCAATTAATATATCCCTTATTTCTTTATCTTTTTCCTTGCTGTAAATTTTAAAAAGTTCTTTAGTTTCCATATTTAGGTAATCCGTAGCATTAGCTACCTTTTTCATTACATATCAACTCCTAAATACTTTGTCATTTTTATACTAGTTCCTTTTCCTTCTGTTGATTCAACGTTTACTTCATCCATAAGAGATTCTATTATAAATAATCCCATTCCACTTTCTTTTAGATTATCTAAATCTGGTTCACTTACTTCTTTTGTATTGTATCCTTTACCATTATCTATAATTTCAATAGTTAGTCCTTTTTCTATCATAGTATATATAATAGTAAATCTATCTTCTAAACTATGCTTTATTGCATTCGTACAAGCTTCAGATATAGCTACTTTTAAGTCTTCAATATCATCAAGGCAAAAACCTACTTTATTTGCAATTCCAGAAGTGGTTAATCTTATAATGCTTACATATTCAGGATTTGCTGAAATCTCCATTTTTATTGTTTCGTAAGTCAAAGCTATCCCTCCATTTTAAAAACCTTATCTAATCCTGTTATATTAAATATTTTTCTTACGTTATTTTTAGGTTTTTCTATATAGACTTCTTTATTTTCTATTTTTAATCTTTTTAATATCCCTATCATAACTCCTAGACCTGTTGAATCTATATAATCTAAATTCTCAAGATTTAGTTTCATATCTATATTTTTTTCATCAACTAATTTATGTAAACTTTTTTTTAGTTCATCTGCCGTAGATACATCTAGTTCTCCTGCTAGAGAAACTTCCCAAAAATCATTTTTAGTATCTATTATTGAATTTATCGTTATTGACATTTGTCTACCTCCTATTTAATGTATTATTTTTTAAAGAATTTAAATACTCTAAATAAGCTAGTTATTTTTGTTATAATATCCATTATATCTTTAATACTTTTTGTAATGAATGATGTATTCTCTACTATTTCAGTTATATGTCTTTCATTAACATCTATAAGTCTATTAGTTCTTTCTATAACTTTATTTGCACTATTTAGTACTTTTGCTAAATATATACCTACTATAAAGAAGCTAGCACCAAATAAAACTGCTCCTATTTGCCATCCTAATGCATTCATTACATATCTCCCTCTTCAAAGTTCCTACTTATTAGTATATCTTCTTCTGCTATTTCTATATTATTATCTTCTACTATTTCATCTTTTATAGATATTATTTTTTCTTTGAATCCATTAAATGTTTCATGTAGAACATCCTTTGGATTTTCTTTTACTTCCATTAATTTTTCTTTTGCATCTTTTCTTGTTTCAGATCCTTCTTTAGGTGCAAAACATACACCTGCCACAAATCCTGCTACTGCTCCTATAGCTAAAAATAATCCCTTTCTTCCACTCATAACAATTTCTCCTTTTTACTTTTTATTTTACACATTCATATGGAAAAAGAATAGGATAAAAATCCTATTCTTCGTCTATATTGATTTTGGCAATTGAAACTACATTTACTTCATCTTCAGTCTTCATTAATTTAACTCCACTTGTTACTCTACCATATATTGAAATATCTTCAACTTGTAATCTTATAAGTATTCCATCAGAGTTAATTATCATTATTTGATCTTGTTCATCAACCATTTCTGCACCGACGATTTTTCCTGTTTTTTCAAATATATTATAAGTTTTTATTCCTTTTCCTGCTCTACTTTGAACTCTATATTCATTAATATCAGTTCTCTTACCAAATCCGTTTTCACTTACTACTAATAGCTCGTGTCCTTCATCTGTTAAGTTCATAGATACAACTCTATCTTCTGTTGATAATGTTATACCTTTTACACCCATAGCTGTTCTACCCATAGGTCTTATATCAGTTTCATTAAATCTTATAGACATTCCGTTTTCTGTAACTAGAAGAATATCTTTTTCTCCATTTGTGATTTTAACATCTATTAATTCATCATCACTTCTTAATCCTATTGCTATAAGTCCTGATTTATTAATATTTTTAAATTCTTCACGTTTTGTTTTCTTAACTATACCTTTTTTAGTTGCTAATAATAAGTATAATTCTTTATCATTAATATCATCAACTGGTATTAAAGTAGTTATTTTTTCATTTGGTGCTAATTGTAATAAATTTACTATAGCAGTTCCTTTTGCTTTTCTCTTTCCTTCTGGAATTTCAAAGGCATCTAATCTAAATACTCTACCTTTATTTGTGAAGAATAATAATCTACTATGAGTAGAAGTAGTAACTAAATGTTTTACGAAGTCTTCTTCTCTTGTAGACATTGCTGCTATACCTTTACCACCTCTATTTTGACTCTTATAAGTGTCTAGAGGTACTCTTTTGATGTAACCAAAATGAGTAAGAGTAATTGCTATTTCTTCATCATCAATTAAATCTCTCATGTTGATTTCACCTTCAGCATGTCTTATTTCTGTTCTTCTAGCATCTGCATATTTATCTTTTATAGCTATTATTTCTTCTTTAATAACTCCTAAAAGTAATTTTTCATCTGATAATATAGCTCTTAAATGTTCAATTTTTTTCATTAACTCACTGTATTCATCTTCGATTTTTTGTCTTTCTAATCCAGTAAGCCTTTGTAATCTCATATCTAAGATTGCTTGAGCTTGAATATCTGTTAAGCCAAATTTAGATGTTAATCCTTCTTTAGCTTCTCCAGTTGTTTTAGATGATCTAATTAAACTTATTACAGCATCTATATTATCTAATGCTATTCTTAAACCTTCTAATATATGTGCTCTAGCTTCTGCTTTATTTAATTCAAATTTTGTTCTACGTGTAACAACATCTTTTTGATGTTCTACATAGTAGTAAAGCATTTCTTTTAGATTTAATACTTTTGGTACACCATTAACTAGTGCAAGCATTATTATACTGAAAGTATCTTCCATTTGAGAATGTTTGTAAAGATTGTTAAGTACTATATTAGCATTAGCATCTCTTTTTAATTCAATAACTATTCTCATACCATTTCTATTACTTTCATCTCTTAAATCAGAAATTCCTTCTAATTTCTTTTCTTTAACTAATTCAGCTATTCTTTCAACTAACCTAGCTTTATTTACTTGATATGGAATTTCTGTAACAACTATTTGTTGTCTTCCTTTTGGTAATTCTTCTATTACTGCTCTTGATCTAACTTTTACCTTACCTCTACCAGTTCTATAAGCATCAGCTATACTTTCTTTTCCCATTATTATAGCTGATGTAGGGAAATCTGGTCCTTTAATGTAATCCATTAATTCATCTATACTACATTCTGGATTATCTATTAAATGTACAGCTGCATCTATAGTTTCACCTAAATTATGAGGTGGTATTGATGTTGCCATACCAACTGCTATACCATTAGATCCATTTACTAATAAGTTTGGATATCTAGATGGTAATACTGATGGCTCTTTTAAAGATTCATCAAAGTTAGGTACAAAATCTACTGTTTCTTTATCTATATCTCTTAATAATTCTAGAGCTAATCTACTCATTTTTGCTTCTGTATAACGCATTGCTGCTGGTGAATCACCATCTACAGAACCAAAGTTCCCATGACCATCAACTAAAAGTCCTCTAGTTGAGAAATCTTGAGCCATTCTAACCATTGCATAATAAACTGCTGTGTCCAATTTGTTATTATCCATAAGCTTTTTATCTTATGCTCTGGAGGTTTCCCTCATTTTCATCAGCTAGTCAATTCCAGCTCAGTTTAGCATATATTTTCATGACTTAAATCATGTCGGGTACTCGTGGTAGCATTATATTCTTATAAAAAGTTTCAGCTACTATGCGTTACAGTGAGTTATAGTTTTTAAACTATACTTTACCTCGGTATTAACATATCTTTCGACTTAGTCTCTCTTGGTTATACCACAATGCTTAAATAACCCATCTATATATTTAAGCTGTCGGAACCGATTTTACCCGATTTTAACATGGCAACTTGCAATAATAATTTTACTGTTTTATATTTTCTATCCAAAGATATACATCCATCATAATACAAATGTTTCAAAACCTTATATCTATTAAATCCTATATAGATTCTTTTAGTATTACAATGTTCTAAAATTTTATTTACATGTATGTCACAAGTTTCTTTTAAGTATCTTTGTACATATTCTAGAACTTCTTGAGAGCCAACTAAATCTATCCTCTTTTCTTCTATATGCCCATCTCCATCAAATAAACCTCTAATATAATCTTTCCTATATTCAAATGGTATTTTAGTGATATGTTCTTTTGAACTCTTTCCTTGTCTAATATTATGATTATTTAACGATTTAATAAATTCTCTTCCATTTACCTCTACATAATATTGTTTGTTAGAAGTTATATTATGAGTTTCATATTTTATCATACCTTTATCACCATCAATAAATTTAACAAATTTATCGAGATGATTTTTATCACATTCTTTCAATTTTATTCTCATGAATGCCTTTTTCTCATTTATATATCCATCTGCCAATATAAATCCTAACCAGTATGCTTTTTCTGAAGAATCTATATCATTAAAAATAGTTTGATTATAAAAGTGTTTTTTCCTTCCATCTCTTTTTATAAGATTATTTTCTATTATAATTCTATTAATAACCTTATGAGTAACATTATATAATTTCGATATAGCATATATACTATTACCACTATTATAACGTTCTAAAATATCTTTTATTTGTTCATTTGTAAAATTACTTTTTTTCATATACTATCTCCTAAATTATAAAGTTTTTGATATCCTAACCTTAAATCTAGGAAATATACACCTTATCATTTATCTACCATGTGGGTGATACTTACCTAAAACATCTCCGACAATACGAGCAGATTTTCTGTACGGCTTGTCTGGAGTTAAATTTAATTCATTCATAGAATAAAGTATTCTTCTATGAACTGGTTTTAATCCATCTCTTACATCTGGTAATGCACGACCTACTATAACACTCATGGCATAATCAATATAAGATTTTTTCATTTCACTTGCTATTTCTATAGGGAGTATCTTATTATTTTGTTCCATATCTACTCATCCCCTTTCTTATATATCTAAGTTTGTAACATAAGTTGCATTTTCTTCTATGAATTCTTTTCTAGGTCCTACTTTATCACCCATTAACATTGAGAATACTTGGTCTGCCATTACTGCATCCTCTATAGTAACTTGTAATAGCGTTCTTGTTTCTGGGTTCATAGTTGTATCCCATAATTGCTCAGCGTTCATCTCTCCAAGACCTTTGTATCTTTGAAGCTCAACGCCTGTTCTTCCTATGTCTTCTAATAAAACTTCTAACTCTTTATCAGAGTATACATAGTATTCTTTCTTTTGTTTTTTTACTTTATATAGAGGTGGTTGTGCTGCATAAACATAACCATTTTCTATTAAAGGTCTCATGTATCTAAAGAAGAATGTTAATAATAATGTTCTGATGTGAGCACCATCTACGTCGGCATCGGTCATTATTACAATTTTATGATATCTAGCTTTTTCTAAATCAAAATCATTTCCTATTCCACATCCAAATGCTGTTATCATATTTTTTATTTCATCAGAAGATAATATTCTATCTAATCTTGATTTTTCAACATTTAATATTTTTCCTCTAAGTGGTAATATTGCTTGAGTATGTCTATCTCTACCTTGTTTTGCTGAACCACCGGCAGAATCTCCTTCGACTAAGAATATTTCACTCTTAGAAGGATCTTTTTCTGAACAGTCAGCTAATTTCCCAGGTAATGATGTACTTTCTAGTACACTTTTTCTTCTTGTTAACTCTCTTGCTCTTTTAGCGGCTTCTCTTGCTCTTTGAGCTCTTAACCCTTTATCAACTATTGTTCTAGCTGTTGTTGGATTTTCTTCTAAAAAGGCACCTAATTCTTCTACTGTTACACTATCTACATTACCTCTCATGTATGTATTACCTAATTTAGTCTTTGTTTGACCTTCAAATTGAGGTTCTGGTAGTTTAACAGATATAACAGCTGTAAGACCTTCTCTTATATCTTCACCTGTTAAATTTCCTTCGTTTTCTTTTATTAATTTATTACGCTTAGCATACTCATTTACTGTTTTAGTTAAAGCCGATTTAAAACCAGCTAAATGAGTTCCACCTTCGTGTGTATCTATATTATTTGCAAATGAATATATATTTTCTGTATATCCATCTGTATATTGCATTGCTATTTCAACGATAGAATCGCCTATTTTTTTATCTATATGAACTATATCATCATGTATAGGTGTTTTTGTTTTATTTAAGTATTTTACAAATTCAACTAATCCACCTTCATAGTGGAATTCTTTTTTACGTTCGCTACCTTCTCTTTTATCTTCAAATACTATCTTTACTCCTTTGTTTAAGAAAGATAGTTCTCTTAATCTATGCTCTAGCGTTTCATATTTAAATTCTATTTCATCAAATATAGTTTCATCTGGCATAAAGTTTATTATAGTACCAGTATGATGAGACTCACCAACTACTTCTAATGGAGAAGTTGTTATACCTTTCTCATATGTTTGTCTATATATTTTTCCATTTCTATAAACATCTGCAACTAACCACTTTGATAATGCATTAACTACTGATATACCAACACCGTGAAGTCCACCAGATACTTTGTATCCTCCTCCACCAAATTTACCACCAGCATGTAGTACTGTTAAAACTGTTTCTAATGTTGATTTTCCAGTTTTAGGATGAGTTTCAACAGGTATTCCCCTACCATCATCTTTTACAGTTACACTACCATCTTCATTTAAGCTAACATATATTCTATCGCAATAACCTTGTAATGCTTCATCTATACTATTATCAACAATTTCATAAACTAGATGGTGTAATCCTCTTGGCCCAGTAGATCCTATATACATACCTGGTCTTTTTCTAACTGCTTCTAGACCTTCTAGTACCTGAATCTGACTTGCACCATACTCTTGTTGTTTCATTTAGTTACCTCCATTCTGTATACTAATTACTTTACCTTTTTCTATATTAAAAATAGTAGTATTCTCTTTATTGAATATACTCTTATGTGCTACTTCTGCCGTAGTTATGAACATCTGTACATCCTCTAAATTATCTACTAATAGTTTTTGTCTCGTTTCATCTAATTCACTAAATACATCATCTAGTATTAATATGGGATTTTCTCCAACTTCATTTTTTATTAGTTCTATTTCTGATAATTTCAGAGATATAGAAGCTGTTCTTTGTTGCCCTTGTGAACCATATAATCTTACGTCTAATTTATTAACAAATATATTTAAGTCATCCTTATGAATACCATATCTTGTAGTTCTAACTTCTTTATCGTGTTCTCTACTTTCAATTAATTTATTATAAAATCTTTCTTTCACTTGTGTAACAGTATCTTCATCACGTATATCCATTTGATTTTTATAAGTTATTTGTAAATCTTCAATACCATTAGTTAATTTTGTATGCATAGCATTTGCTATGTTTGAGATTTTCTTAATAAAGTCTCGTCTAATAATATAAATATAGCTACCATAAGTAGATAAACTTTCATCATATACATCTAGCAAGTTATCATCTATATTTCTACTTTTTAGAACTCTATTTTTTTGAATTAATATTTTATTGTAATTAATTAAATAGTTATAGTATTTGGGCATTATTTGACTTATTTCTTTATCTATAAATGATCTGCGCTCTCTTGGTCCATCTTTTACTAATCTTAAATCTTCTGGAGAAAAAATTACTACATTTAGGTTTCCAAGTAATTCCTGAATTTTCTGGATGTGTATCTTATTAACTTTGATTCCCTTTTTATTCTTTCCAATTGCAACTTCTATTAAACTCGTTGTATCGTATTTAGTGTAACTTCCTCCAACATACAGACTTTCCGTATCAAATTTAATAATTTCTTTATCTTTATTTGTTCTAAAAGATTTGCCAAAAGATAGCATATAAATAGATTCCACTATATTTGTCTTCCCTTGTCCATTTTTACCAACTAAGAGATTTACTTTTTTATTAAAATCTATATACAGATTGTCATAATTCCTAAAATTAAGTAATTTCAAGCTATTAAGCTGCATTAAAGGGACTCCTTTTTACACTACCATTATTGAGTTGCCTTCAACTTCAATAAGATCTCCTGGTCTAATTTTTTTACCTCTTCTTGTTTCAACTTCACCATTTACTTTAACTACGCCTTCTTGTATTAAAAATTTAGCATGACCACCAGTTGAAGCAATATCAGCAAGTTTTAAGAATTGATCTAACTTAATATATTCTGAATCTATAGCTATTTCTATCATCTTGACTCCTCCTATTTCTTATTGATTAAGTACTTATTATACCATAAAAATAGTAAAAACCCAACTAATATGCCGTTGGGTTTACTTGTCTTATATATTTGAAGCTATCCTTACAGGAAGTAATAAATATATATATTTAATACCATCAACTGGCTTAATTATACATGGATTAACATTAGTAGTAAATTCAATGAATATTTCTTCACTTTCTATATTTTTTAATCCTTCTAATAAATATCTTGAGTTAAAAGCAATATCTAAGTATTCACCTTCTAATTCTAAATCTACTTCTTCGTAAACATTACCTTTTTCAGTGTTTGATGTTATTGCCATTGTATTATCTCTAATTGATAGCTTTATTAGGTTATTTCTTTCTGATTGTGATAATAAAGATGCTCTTTCTATACTATCAAGTAAGCTTCTTGTATTTAGTTTAATCCTAGTATTATGTTCTCTTGGAAGTAATTTTTTATACTCTATAAATTCTCCATCTAATAATCTTGTGATTATTTTAGTTTCATTTATTATGAATATAGCATTTTTTTCATCAAATCCAATCTGAACTTGTTCTTCTGTGGATAAAAGACTGTTTACATCATTTAAAGTCTTCCCTGGTATTATAACTTTAGCATTTGCATCTAAGTTTTCCACAGAGCAACTTCTAACTGCAAGTCTATATCCGTCTATGGCAACTAAACTTACATCACCATTAACTATTTCTAATAACTCACCCATTAATACAGGCTTTGTTTGGTCTTGAGATATTGCAAATACAGTTTGTTTAATCATGTTTTTTAGAATATCTTGTGGTACATTATATAAGTTTTCTTCACTTACATCAGGTAATACAGGGTATTCTTCAGGACTATCTCCTTTAATTTTGAATTTTGAGTTTAAACAATTTATATAAACATTATTTTCATCATCTGTTTCTATTTCAACAAATGAATCTGGTAATTTTCTTATGATATCCCCAAATAGTCTCGCATTTATAACTATGCTTCCTTCTTCAGCTATCTCTGCTTGTGCATAAGTTTCTATACCTATTTCTAAATCATATCCAGTTAAAACTATTTGATCTTTTTTAGCTACTATTAAAATTCCTTTTAATAAATCAAAGTTTGTTTTTGAGTTAATAGCCTTTTGTACGATTCCTATTTTATGAGCTAGTAGTTTTTGATTACAAATTATTTTCAATGTGGATAACCTCCTTGTAGCATTTTAATAAAAATATATATAAAAACAATAGTCGTAGTAGTAGTAGGTGCTGTGGATAAAGTGGATAAGTATGTCAATCCAAATAAAGCAAAAGATATTAACCTGTATATAAAATGTTAATATCTTTTAAAAAACCTCTTAATTACATTGTGAATAAAATCTTAACAAAAAAAATATTAACATTACAATATGTTTTATTAACAGACAAAATGTTAATAACTATCCCTTTAAATCTGAGATAATTTTGTCTATTTTTTCTTTTATTTGTTGATTTTCTTCTATATCCTTGCTTATTTTATCGTGAGCATGTATTACTGTTGTATGATCTCTTCCGCCAAATTCACTTCCTATTTTAGGTAATGATAAATCAGTAAGTTCACGACAGATATACATGGCAATTTGTCTAGGATAAGCTATTGTTCTAGTTCTTTTTTTAGAATTAAAATCATCCATTTTTATATTAAAAGCTTCTGAAACTTTTTCTTTTATTATGTTTACTGTTATTTCTTCACTTTTTGGACTAGATATTATATCCTTTAAAGCTTCTGTTGCAAGCTCAAGTGAAATGTTTTTATTTGTAAGAGAAGAATATGCAACGACTCTAGTTAGAGCTCCTTCTAATTCTCTTATGTTTGATTTAATGTACTTAGCTATGTAAGTCATTACTTCATTAGGGACATTAATGTTTTCTAATTGTGCCTTTTTTCTAAGTATAGCAATTCTTGTTTCAAAATCAGGCGGTTGAATATCTGTTATAAGCCCCATTTCAAATCTTGATCTTAATCTATCTTCTAATGTAGGTATTTCTTTTGGTGGTCTATCACTAGAGATGATTATTTGTTTATTTGCTTCATGCAATGCATTAAATGTATGGAAAAATTCTTCTTGCGTACCTTCTTTTCCAGCAATAAACTGAATATCATCTATTAATAAAACATCTACATTTCTATATTTATTTCTAAATTCTTCATTTTTATCATTTTTTATTGAGTTTATAAGCTCATTTGTAAATTTCTCTGAAGAAACATATACAACTTTTGGATCTTCTTGTTGACACATTATATGATGTCCGATTGCATGCATTAAATGTGTTTTACCAAGACCAACTCCTCCATATAAAAATAAAGGATTGTATGCTTTAGCTGGAGATTCAGCTACTGCTACACATGCTGCATGTGCAAATCTATTACTATTACCTATCACAAAGGTATCAAAAGTATATTTAGGATTTAAATTTGGATAACTTTTTTTGATAGTATTAGATTTATGTTCTTCATTAGTATCTTGTATCTCTCTTTCGTCTAAAATAAATTTAATCTGATATTTTTTTAGGGATAGCTGACTTACACAACTTTCTATTAAGTTTAAGTATCTATTTTCAAGTATATTTTGGATAAATTCATTGGGAGCCAAAAAAATTAGCTCGTTAGATATTTGTTTTAAAGGTTTTATTTCTTTAAAAAAAGCATTGAAGCTAGCTGTAGATACTTCGCCTTTTATTAGTTGTAAAGTTTTTTCCCATAAAGAAACTATATCCATAAGTATAAACCTCCGAACTAAATAATTAACATTTTCCACAAAGTTATTAACAAAAATTGACGAATGATAAGTAAATAAAAAATATACATTATAACCTTGGGATAAAATGTGGATAACATATTAATAAATAAAATTATTAAAAAATAATTTAAAAGATATAAACAGGGTGTATATAAACTTATAAATAGTAAAATATATAGTAAAAACTCTTTATTTACACAATTATTGTCTAAGATATGAAAACTTATTCACAGTTTAATCCACAGATTGTGAATAAGTTAATATGTTATTATTTATTATTAACATTATCAACAAGTATATTTATAATATCAAAATATATAACAAACTTCAATAACTTCTGAACAAATTATCCACAATATTGTCAGGTTGTGAATAATTTAATCAACATATGAAAAATATCAAAAATTAAAACTATATAAAAAGGAATAATACATCATTTTTGTGGAAATATGATTTTTGAAATAAAAAATACATATTATTGGGGAGATTATTTTAGGTTTATATGCCTATAAAACACGTTGACAACAAATATAAAAGGATTTATAATAATATGTGTTATGTTTACTTTGATAGTAAAGTTATTATTTTTATAAACGGAAAAAAATTGTGAAAGGCGGTGTAATAGAATGAAAAGAACTTATCAGCCAAAAAAGAGACAAAGAAAAAAAGAGCATGGATTCAGAAAAAGAATGAAAACTTCTAACGGAAGAAATGTTTTAAAAAGAAGAAGAGCTAAAGGAAGAAACAGATTAACTCATTAATAATTAAAAAGGCCGCTTTATAGTGGCCTTTTTATGTAATTTATTACATAGCTGTGTTTACGGAGGATATTAATATGAACTTTAAAGAAACACAAGGATTAAGAAAAGATTCAGATTTCAGGAAAGTTTATAGACATGGTAAATCTGTTGCAAATAGATTTTTAGTTATGTATACGCTTCCAAACAAATCAGAAAATAATCGTGTTGGTATATCGGTTTCCAAAAAAGTTGGTAAAGCCAATATACGAAATAAAGCAAGAAGAAGAATAAAAGAATCATATAGATTAAATATTGATGGTAATATAAAAGTTGGATACGACATAGTATTTATAGCTAGAGTTGCCATAAAAGATGCTGATTATGTTGAAATCGAAAAAGCAATGAATCATCTGATAAGAAAAGGAAATTTATATTAAAAACTGTACATATTTAATAACACCTGTTTTAGTGGAGGTTAAAATTGTTAAATAAAATAGTATATATATTAAAGGAAATAAATACATACTTATCGAAATTATGTATTTATTTAATAAGATTTTATCAAAAATATATATCTCCTTTAAAAGGACCTACATGTAGGTTTTATCCCACATGTTCTCAATATGCAATAGAAGCTTTCAGAAAATATGGATTATTTAAGGGTATGTATTTGTCAGTAAAAAGGGTTTTAAAGTGTCATCCATTTCATCCAGGAGGATATGATCCTCTAAAATAAGCATACTTTAGGAGGTATACAATTGAACGCAATAAGTAATTTATTAGGACACATACTTAGAATTATTTTCGAATTTGTTAATAATTATGGATTGTCTATTGTAGTTTTTACACTTTTTGTTAGATTATTATTAGTGCCATTAATGATAAAGCAAATAAAATCTCAAAAAGCAATGCAAGACATCCAACCTAAGATAAAGGAAATTCAAGAAAAATATAAAAATAAGCCAGAAAAACAAAAAGAAGAGCTAATGAAAATATATCAAGAAGCAAAGATTAATCCACTGGCAGGTTGCTTACCACTGTTAATCCAAATGCCTATATTAATAGGATTATTTAGGGTATTACAGGATCCTGTTGCGCATGGTGTATTTACAAGTGCTGCTGAATTTGCAAAAGCAGATACAGGTTTCTTATGGATACAAAGTGTTTCAAGTACAAAACATATAAGCTTAGCTTTACTTTCAGGAATAAGTGCTTACTTCATGCAAAAAATGATGACTACTGGGGATGAGCAAACTGAAAATATGATGAAAAGTATGACGTATGTAATGGCAATAATGTCATTATTCTGGGGATATACTTTCCAAGCAGGTCTTGCAATATACTGGATAACAAGTAACTTGTTCTCAATAGCTCAATATCAATTAATAACAAGTCCTTTAAAAGCTAAACTGGCTGATTCTAAGGAGGCATTAGTTAAAGATGAAAAATCAGGAAAATCTAACATCAATGCAGCATCAGAAAAAAACAATAGAAATAAAAAGTAAGACAAAAGAAGAGGCAGTTAAGGAAGCATTAAAAGAATTAGGACTAGAAGAAAAAGACATAGAAGTAAATGTTATTCAAAATCCTTCCAAGGGATTCTTAGGATTAATAGGAGCTAAAGAGGGGATATATGAAATAACTGTTATAAAAAAAGAAGAAATAGAAATTGCCAAAGAATTTGTAGAGAGTATGTTACTAAAATCTAAAATAAATGCTAAGGTTAATGCCACTCAAGAAGGAAATTTAATTAAAATTAGCATAGAAGGCAAGGAAGCAGCTTGTTTAATTGGAAGAAGAGGAGAAACTCTTGATGCAGTACAATTTTTAACAGGACTAGCTTTAAATAAAATCAACAAAGATTCTCATATGAGGGTAATAGTTGATATAGAAAACTATAGAAGTAAAAGAGAACAATCATTAATTAGATATGCTAGAAAAGTTGCTAGAGAAGTAGCAAAAACTAGAAGAACTAAAAAACTAGACTATATGAATCCTTATGAAAGAAGAATAATACATTCAGCTTTACAAAACGATAAGTATGTAATTACTTGTAGTGAAGGAACTGATCCATATAGAAGAGTAGTGATTGAATATAAAAGATAAATAGTAAAATAGAACCTCCTAATATTTAGGGGGTTTAATTTTTGTAATTTATTTAATATAATGATAAAATTAAGGTTATAATTTTAAATATTGGTTAAGAATTTAAAATAGATTAAATATAGAGGTGATATTATGTTTATAGACGATACTATAGCAGCAATTGCAACAGCACCAGGAGAAGGTGGAATAGGCATAATAAGAATTAGTGGAAGCAAAGCACTTCCAGTAGCAAAGGAGATATTTGAGTCTGTATCAGGAAAACAAATAACAGATTATAATACTCGTACTCTAATATATGGACATATATTAGATGGTGATAAGAAAATAGATGAAGTTTTACTTGCTTTCATGAAAGGACCTAATTCTTATACAGCAGAGGATGTAATAGAAATAAATTGCCATGGTGGATTTATATCAGTTAAAAAAATATTAGAATTAATATTAAGTAAAGATGTAAGACTTGCTGATGAAGGGGAATTTACAAAAAGAGCCTTCCTAAATGGAAGAATAGACTTATCTCAAGCAGAAGCTGTAATTGATGTAATTAAAGCAAAAACAGATAAGGCACAAGAGGTAGCTCAAAGTCACTTAAGTGGAGCATTAGCAAATAAAATAAAGGAATTAAGATTTAAAATAACAGAGGTATTAGCTCATTTAACAGTTTCTATAGATTTTGGTGAAGAAGATGTAGAAGAAATAACTTATGCAATGCTTGAAGACAATGCTGAATTATTAAGACGTGAAATAAAATCGCTATATGATTCTGCAGAATGTGGAAAAGTATTGAGAGATGGATTAAAAACAGTTATAGTTGGTAAACCAAACGTTGGTAAATCATCATTATTAAACTATATATTAGGAGAAAACAGAGCTATAGTTACTGAAATAGCTGGAACAACAAGGGATGTAATAGAAGAGTTCGTTAATATAAAAGGAATTCCTCTAAAAATAGTTGATACAGCTGGTATAAGAGAAACAGAAGATATAGTTGAAAAAATAGGTGTTGAAAAATCAAGAGAATCACTTAATTCTGCAGACTTAGTAATAATAGTTATAGATGGCTCAAAAGAATTAACAACTGAAGATAAAGAAATATTAGAACAAGCAGTAGATAAAAAGACAATTGTTTTATTAAATAAAAATGACCTTCCACAAGCTGTTTCAGAAGATGATATAGCTAAATATGTTGACAAAGATAGTATAATAAGAATATCGGCATTAAAGAACGAAGGAATTGAAGAAGTTCATAATAAAATAGAATCTATGGTATTTAAAGGCGATATAAAAAGTAACTCAAGTGTAGTTGTTACAAATTCAAGACATAAAGATGCCTTATTAAAAGCATACAATTCAATAAATGATGCAATAGATGGAATAGAACAAAGACTTCCATATGATTTTATAGAAGTTGATTTCAAAAATATATGGGATTATTTAGGATATATAAATGGAGATACTGTACAAGAAGACTTACTAGATACTATATTTGCTAACTTCTGTATAGGTAAATAAAAAATAAACTTAAATAAAGTTACTTGATAAGAGAGACGATTAATAACATATTATCGTTTTACGTGAAACATTATTTAAGAAAGGAGATATCATGCAAACATATAATGCAGGAAATTATGATGTAATTGTTGTTGGAGCAGGACATGCTGGATGTGAAGCGGCATTAGCTACAGCAAGAATGGGTCATAAAACATTAATAATAACATTAACATTAGACTCAATTGGTATGATGCCATGTAACCCATCAATAGGTGGAACAGGTAAAGGTCAATTAGTTAAAGAGGTTGACGCTCTTGGTGGAGAAATGGGTGTAAATACAGACAAAACATTTATACAAAGTAGAATGTTAAACACAGCTAAAGGTCCAGCTGTACACTCATTAAGAGCTCAGGCTGATAAATTTAAATATCATACAGAAATGAAGAAAACTCTTGAAAATGAGCCAAACTTAGATATAGTTATGGATGAAGTTGTGGATATACTTCATGATGGAAATGTTGCAACGGGAGTAGTAACTAAATTAGGTTGTGCTTATAATGCTAAGGCAGTAATTCTTGCAACAGGAGTTTACTTAAACTCACTAATTTATATAGGTGAATCAACTTATAAAGAAGGACCTAATGGATTAGGATATGCTGCATCATTAACAGATAAATTAGTAGACTTAGGTTTAAATATGAGAAGATTCAAAACAGGAACTCCTGCAAGAATTCACAGAGACAGTATAGATTTTTCTAAGATGGAAATTCAAGAAGGTGATAAAAAAATAACACCATTCTCATTCATGAGTGATAAGTTAGAAATAGACCAAGTTCCTTGTTATTTAGCAAGAACAAATCCAGAAACTCACAAAATTATATTAGATAATATAGAAAGATCAGCAATGTATAGTGGAAAAGCAAAAGCTACAGGTGCTAGATATTGTCCATCAATAGAAGATAAAGTAGTAAGATTTAGCGATAAAGAATCACACCAAACATTTGTTGAACCGGAAGGTTTAAATACTAAAGAAATGTACATTCAAGGTATATCTACAAGTTTACCATTTGAGGTACAAGTTCAAATATATAGATCAATGAAAGGTCTTGAAAATGCTCATATAATGAGACCTGCTTATGCTATAGAATATGACTGTATAGACCCAACACAATTAAAAGCAACATTAGAAATAAAAGTGATGGAAAATCTATATAGTGCAGGACAATTCAATGGTACTTCAGGATATGAGGAAGCAGCAGCTCAAGGTCTTATAGCTGGTATAAATGCTGCATTAAAAATACAAGGTAAAGAACCATTTATATTAGATAGGTCAGAGGGGTATATAGGAGTTCTTATAGATGATTTAGTTACTAAAGGAACTAATGAACCTTACAGAATGATGACTTCAAGATCTGAATACAGACTATATCTAAGACAAGATAATGCTGACATGAGACTTACTGAAAAAGGTCGTGAAATAGGTCTTGTAAAAGATGATAGATATGAAAGATATCTTAATAAAAAAGCAGCAGTTGAACAAGAATTAGATAGATTAAAAGCGGAAAGAGTTACTCCTAAAGAAGTTAATCACATATTAGCTGAAATAGGTGGTTCAGAAATAAAAGTTGGATTATCTTTATATGAATTCTTAAAACGTCCAGAAGTTACTTACAGTCTATTAGAACAAATAGGAAAAGGTGCTGGAGAAGAAGTAGATGATGATGTTAAAGAACAATGTGTAATTATGTCTAAATATGAAGGATATATAGATAAGCAATTAAAACAAATTGACCAATTTAAAAAATTAGAAAATAGAAAACTTCCAGAAGATATTAATTATTCTTCAATAGAAGGGCTTAGATTAGAAGCAAGACAAAAATTAGATGCAATTAAGCCTGTGTCTATAGGACAAGCTTCTCGTATTTCAGGGGTTTCACCTGCAGATATATCAGTTTTACTTATTTATTTAGAACAAATGAGAAAAACTAGAGGAGGAAGCAATGAATAACCTAGAAATATTAAAGACAGGTATAGAAAATTTTGGTCTAGAAGCGACTGAAGAAAAACTTCAAAATTTAAAAAAATATAGAGAAATATTAGTTGAGTGGAACAAGGTTATGAACCTAACGGGTATAGAAGAAGAAAGAGAAGTGTATATAAAACACTTCTTAGATTCTATATCTGCTGTAACTAATAATTATATAAATGATGACATATCACTAATAGATGTGGGGACTGGAGCTGGTTTTCCTGGTATGCCACTAAAAATTTGTTTAGATAATTTAAAATTAACTCTATTAGATTCTTTAAATAAAAGAATAAATTTCTTACAAGAAGTAGCAAGTGAATTAAACTTAGAAGGAATAGAATTTATTCATGGTAGAGCAGAAGACTTTGGTAAAAGTGAAGAATATAGAGAAAAATTTGATGTAGCTACAGCAAGAGCTGTTGCTGGATTACCGATATTAATGGAATTTTGCGTTCCATTTGTAAAGGTTGGGGGATACTTTATATGTTTAAAAGGACCAAATGCCAATTTAGAGTTAGAAGAATCAAAGGCTGCAATGGATACTTTAGGAATAGAATTTATTGAAAAAATAGATATTAAACTACCTGATTTAGAATTAAACCATAATATATTAGTATTTAAAAAGGTTAAAAACACCCCATCAAAATATCCAAGAAAAGCAGGCAAACCATCTAAAAATCCTATAAAATAAATAATTATAGAGAAATAGAGAAGGAATATAATATTAAATGAAGAAATAAATACTCATAAGGGGAAGTAACTTCCCTTTATGAGTTGAAAACAAATAAAAATTTACATAAATTGCAGTAAAAATATATTTATCAATAAGAGAGGGATGTTATGGAAGAAAAAATAGTTAAAGAGATACCAGTTGATAAAATAATTCCAAATCCATATCAACCAAGAAAAGTATTTTCTAGTAGCGCTCTAGAAGAATTAAGCAAATCTATAAAAGAATATGGAGTTCTTCAACCAATCACTGTTAGGCAAAATCAAAATGGATATGAACTTGTTGCTGGGGAAAGAAGACTAAGAGCAGCAAAAATGGCTGATTTAGATACTATACCCGCTATTATAAATAATATGTCAAATGAACATTCTGCAGTGTTAGCTTTATTAGAAAATTTACAAAGAGAAGATTTAAATTTCATAGAAGAATCTTTAGGATATGAAAATCTAATAAAAGAGCATAACTTTACACAACAACAATTGGCTGAAAAATTGGGAAAAAATCAATCTACTATAGCAAATAAACTTAGAATTTTAAAACTTCCTGATACTGTAAAACAATACCTTATCGAAAATGGTTTAACGGAAAGACATGCAAGGGCATTACTTAAGTTACCTAACGAAGAACTAATGATGGATATAGTTCAAAAAGTAGTAAAGTTAGAATTAACAGTTAAGAAAACAGAAAAGCTTATAAATGATACAATTGAATCATTAAAAGCTGAAGAAGAACCGGAGAAAAAACAAAATATAAAATGCTCAATGAGTATGAAGTTATATGTTAATACTTTGAAGCAAGCCTATGATGCGATAATTAATACTGGTGTTGATGCAAAGTATAATGAAATAGATAAGGGAGATTACTTAGAAGTTGTTGTAAAAATCCCGAAAAGATAAAGGGTTACTGCTTAGCAGTAATCTTTTTTTAAAATTATAGAAAAGGGGAGAGAAAGCTTTATGGGAAAATCTATAGCAGTTTTTAATCAAAAAGGTGGAGTCGGCAAAACAACAACTAATGTGAATTTAAGTGCAAGCATAGGAAAGCTTGGCAAAAAAGTATTAGTTTTAGATATGGACCCACAAGGAAATACTACAAGTGGTTATGGTATTGATAAAGATAATATAGAAAATACCATATATGAAGTTATAATAGAAAATTTAGACATTAGAGATGCTATTATTAAAACAGAATTTGAAAACATAGATATTATACCATCAGCAAGTGAGTTATCAGGGGCTGAAATCGAACTGGCGAATGAAAAAGATAGAGAATTTAAATTAAGAAATAGTTTATATAAAATAAAAGATCAATATGATTATATTTTTATAGATTGCCCACCATCTCTGGGGATGCTAACTATAAATTGCTTAACAGCAGTTAATAGTGTATTAATTCCAATACAATGTGAATATTATGCATTGGAGGGTGTTAGTCAATTAATGTCGACCTATCAGTTAGTGAAAAAAAGATTAAACCCTGATATAGAAATACAGGGTGTGGTTCTTAGTATGTTTGATGGAAGAGCTAATTTATCTATACAAGTAGTTGAAGAAGTAAAAAAATATTTTAAAGGGAGTGTATATACTACTTTAATTCCTAGAAATGTAAGATTAGCAGAAGCGCCAAGTTATGGAAAACCTGTAATTTACTATGATACAAGATGCAAAGGAACAGAAGCATACAAAGAATTAGCAGAAGAATTTATTGAGTTAGAGGAGGATGTAATATAGGATGGAAAATACCACTAGAAGAAGTAAAAGATTAGGTAAAGGCCTTAGTGCTTTGATTCCAGAAATAAACGAAGAAATAGATAAAAAAGATATTGTTCAAATAAAATTAAGTAATATACGTCCTAATAAAAATCAACCAAGAAAAGAGTTTGATGAAGATAGAATAAAAGCATTATCTGATTCGATAAAAAATGTTGGAGTATTACAACCTATAGTATTAAAACCTATAGAAGATAATAATTATATGATAATTGCAGGAGAAAGAAGATACAGAGCCTCTATTTTAGCAGGAAAAGAAGAAATACCAGCAATAATAAAAGATATACCTATAAAGGATATAATGGAAATAGCTCTTATAGAAAATTTACAGAGAGAAGACTTAAATTCAATAGAAGAAGCTTTAGCATATAAAAATTTAATTGAGGATTATAAAGTAACTCAAGAAGAATTATCTGAGGCAGTTGGAAAAAGTAGACCTTATATAACAAATACACTTAGACTATTAAATTTACAAAATAAAATTATAAAAATGATTGAAAATGGAGATATAACTGCTGGCCATGGTAAAGCATTGCTTAGGATTGAAGATAAAGAAAAACAATTAGAAGTTGCAATGAGAATAGTAGAAGAAGGTTTATCAGTTAGAACTGTGGAGAATATAGCTAAGAAGATAATTGAAAATAAAGAGAAAAGAAAAATAGAAAAAAAAGAAAAAGACATATATATAATTGATGCAGAAGAAAAATTGTCTAATATATTTGGAGCAAAAGTAAATATATCGATGAACAATAAAAAAGGCAAAATAGAGATAAGTTATAATAATGAAGATGAATTAAATGATATATTATCGATGATAATGGAAGAAAATTAATAAAATATAAAAGGTATAGATTTACTTAAAATCTATACCTTATTTTTAGTTTTAGAAAATTTTATTGTTTTAATAATTTTTGTATAAAAAGATAAAGTAAGGAAAAAAAGCATATTTAAATGATGTTTTTAATATAAATATAAGTTATAATTATATTATAAATTTACAATAACTCAAAAAGGGGGGGTGCAAAATGAACATTTTAAGTTTAGGGGAAAAAATAAAAAAATTAAGAAAAGAACAAAATATGACATTGAAAGAATTAGCAGGAGATAGAATAACTGCTGCTCAAATAAGTCATATTGAAAGAGACAAGTCTCATACGAGTCATGAATTATTGGAATACTTAGCTAATAAATTAGGTGTAAGTGTGGATTATTTATTAGAAACGAAGGAAATGCAATCTAAGAAAATAACAGATAATCTCATATTAAAAAGTGAAATATATATAAAATGTGATGAGTTAGAAAAAGCACAACAGCAGATAAATGAAATTATAGATATATGCAAAAATTATAAATTAACTGAAAATTATGGAAAATGTAATAATCTATTAGCAGAAATATGCAGTAAAAAAGGTGATTACTCATCTGCAGTATATTATTATGAAAAGGCCTTATATTATTTCATAAAAGATGATGATAAAGAAGATATTTATGTTTGTTATTTAAATATAGCCAATATATACGCAATAGATAAATTTTATAAAGGTGCCATAACTCACTATATGTTTGCTAAAGAAGTTTTAGAAGAAAGTAATATTGAAGATATCGATGTTTATAAAGAACTATATAGCAAAATATCGGAATGTTTTATGAAACTAAACCAACCTGCAAAAGCTTTAGAATTTATGGAAAAGATAGATAAAATGGATCATAAAGATTCAGTTAAAGAAGAAGTTGGTGTTTTAGTTATGAAAGCTAAAAGTTTACTTAGTGTTGGTAAATATGATGAATCTAAGGAATGCTTCAATAAAGCATTAGAAATAATCGAAAAAGAAGAGAACAAAAATAGATTGGCAAAGGTATATCTTACAATAGGTGATATATATTCACAAATGGGTGATCTAGATAAACATTTAGAGTATTCTGAGAAAGTATATGATATTACTAAAAGAGATGAAAACCAATATATGATGGAAAGTTTATTTAATATGATAGAAATTTATGTTAAAAAAGGTGAGTATGATATTGCTCAAAAATATTGCAAACTTGCTTTAGTCTCTTCAATAAAAAATAAGGATAAATATTACGAATATAAGTCATTAAAGTTCTATTCAGACATGTATAAAAATCAAGATGAAATAGAAATGTCTGTTGATTACTTAAATAAATGTATAGATATTGCGAAAAATTTAGATGATAAAAAAGAATTAGCAAGCTTATATATCGAACTAGGAAAATTATACTCTAATATATCTAAGGACAAAGAATTAGAATGTTACCAAAAGGGAGTGCTAATGTATAAGGATTTAGATATTATATAGTAATTATAAATTGATTAACAAAAACAAGATAATAACAAATTTACTTTTATATTATGAATTGATATAATTACAGTAAGAAGATAAATTCTTACTGTAATTATATCAAATAAAATATTATCAATCTATATTCCATTCATAAGACTAAAATAATATAAGAAATTATTAATATTCATTTAAAGTTTCGTAAAAAATACCATATTTAGGGGAATTATTAAAAATTAAATTTAACAAAAGAAAATCTAAATTAATTAGGAGGTTGATTGTTTATGCCTATGGACCTTAATTTAGGTGATATAGTAGAATTAAAAAAACAACATGCATGTGGATGTAAGCAATTTGAAATAATAAGAGTTGGCATGGATATAAAAATAAAATGTACCAACTGTAAAAGATTAATTATGCTAGATAGACCAACATTAGAAAAAAGAATAAAAAAAATAATAAATAATAAATAATAGCAGCTTTAGTTAATAGTTATCGTAACCTAATAAAATTAATATATATATTAGGTAATATATAGGGGGTGCTTTAACATGGCAGTTAGATTTGCGGATAGAATGGGAAAGGTGGAAGGTTCAGCTATACGTGAGTTATTAAAACTTACAGCTAGACCAGAAGTAATATCTTTTGCAGGAGGTATGCCTGCTCCAGAATTATTCCCAGTGGAAGAAATGAAAAAAGTATCAGTTGCAGTATTAGAAGAACAGGGGAAAGTAGCATTACAATACACTACAACAGAAGGATATCTTCCATTGAGAGAAAAAATAGCGCAAAGAATGAACAAAACACTTAATACTAATATTAAACCAGATGATATATTAATAACTAGTGGCTCTCAACAAGGTTTAGATTTTTCAGGAAAAACATTTTTAGATAAAGGTGATGTGGTTTTATGTGAAAGTCCATCATATATGGGTGCACTAAATGCTATGAAGGCATATGAACCTGAATTTATCGAAATTGCTACAGATAATGATGGAATGAAAATGGAAGAATTAGAAAAAGTTTTAGCTTCAAATAATAAAGTAAAATTAATATATGTTATACCAGACTTTCAAAATCCATCAGGAAGAACTTGGCCATTGGAAAGACGTCTTAAATTTATGGAAATAATAAATAAATATGAAATTCCAGTAGTAGAAGATAACCCATATGGTGAATTAAGATTTGATGGAGAAACTTTGCCATCTTTAAAATCTTTAGACACAAAAGGACTAGTTATTTATCTTGGAACTTTTTCAAAAATATTCTGCCCAGGTTATAGATTAGGATGGACTTGTGCAGCTCCCAAAATATTAGAAAAATTTAATATTTGTAAACAAGGTGCAGATTTACAAGCATCAACAATAGGTCAAATGGAAGTAAATAAATTTATGGAAATGTATGACTTAGATGCACATGTAAAAAAAATAAAAGAATGTTATGTTAAACGTAGAGATGTAATGCTAAAGACTATGGAAGAAGAATTTCCTGAAGGTGTTGAATTTACACATCCTCAAGGTGGATTGTTCACATGGGTTACTCTACCTGAAGGAATAGATGCTGGAGAAATGGCTAAAAAATGCTTAGAAAAAAATGTAGCATATGTGCCAGGGGCTTCATTCTATCCAAATGGTGGGGTATTTAATACTTGTAGACTTAACTACTCAAATATGCCAGAAGATAAAATAGTGGAAGGTATAAAAAGAATGGGAGAAGTATTAAGAGAAGAATTAAGCAAAAATGATAAAGAATTAGCTATGAATAAATAATAGATTGATTGATTAAAATATTTTTTACAAAAAACAAGCGTTTATATAATTCGCTTGTTTTTTATTTACTAAAAATTAAAAATGGATAGCTTTTAAGCTATCCATTTGGGAGATTGGGATGAAATATATTTAAGTTATGGGGGCTATATATATTTGTATTATTTATCATAAGTAATAAAAATATACATATATTGAATAATTTAAATAAATAAATGGCAAAAATAAGTATGACTTAATAATGAATTTATACTATTAAAAATAGGTATAAATAGTTTGACATAGGTTGTTATAAGTGATAAAATACATAAGTATGAGAATTTATTCTCATTTCTCTGCTCTGCAAAAGCGGAGCCGTTAAGTCCAAAGGGAGGTGAAATTAATGAAAAATTATGAATTAGTTTACGTTGTAAGACCAAACGCTGAAGACGAAGTTAAAGAAGCTGTATTAAACAAAATACAAGAAGTAATCTCAGCTAACGGTGAAGTTGAAAAAGTTGACACTTGGGGTAACAGAAAATTAGCTTACCAAATAGCTAAATTCTCTGAAGGTTTCTATGTGTTAGTAAACTTCAAAGCTTCTGCTGATCTTCCAAAAGAATTAGACAGAAACTTAAAAATAAACGAAAACGTAATAAGACATATGATAGTTTGTGCTTAATTAGCATTTAACTAGTTTTATTATGAATAGGTGGTGCTTTTATGAACCATGTAGTTTTAGTTGGTAGATTAACTAAAGATCCAGAGCTAAGATATATACCTGGAAGTGGAACTCCTGTTGCAAACTTTACTTTAGCAATCGATAGAGATTACGCTAAAAAAGATGGTACTAAAGATACAGACTTTATACCAGTAGAGGTAATGGGTAAGGCTGCTGATTTCTGTGCTAATTATATCTCAAAAGGTAGATTAGTTGCGGTTCAAGGAACTATAAGAGTTGATAGATATCAAACTCAATCTGGAGAAAATAGAACTTTTACTAAAGTAAGTGCTAAATCAGTACAAGCTTTAGAGAGCAATAAAAATAGATCTGAAAACCCATACGGAGAAGGTCATCAAGGTTCGCAACCGACTTTCGAACCTAACTTCGAGGCACCACAAGGATTAGATCCTAATGGTTTCCAAGCAATAGATGATGACGATATACCATTTTAGAAAAGGAGGGGACTCGAATGATAAACAAAAAAAGACGTAAAAAAAGAAAAGTTTGTCAATTCTGTGCTTCTAAAGACGCTAGAATAGATTACAAAAACACTCAAAGATTACAAAAATATGTAACTGAAAGAGGTAAAATATTACCAAGAAGAATATCAGGAACATGTGCTAAACATCAAAGAGAATTAACAGTAGCAATAAAAAGAGCTAGAAACATAGCACTTTTACCATATACATTAGACTAATAAAAATGCCTACCATTGAGTTATCAATGGCAGGCTTTTTTTAATTCTTAGAAAAGGTGTTAAATTATGATATAATGTTTATATATTGAGGAGGGGGACAATTGTGCGAATAGAAAAGGGATCTGATATTACAAAGAATGTAAAAATTATAGAATGGATAAAAAATGAAATACTAATAAGTGTAAGTGATTTATTCAACTTAATATTCAAGGGTGTGAAACCTATTGATGATAAGCTTCAAAATACACTAGCTAATATAATAATGTTAACTTATCTTTTAGGAAAAAGACTAGGTGTTGATTTTGATGAAATAGATTATAAAATAAAAGAGAAATCAAGAGAAGCAATAAAAGAAGAACATAGTATAGAAACATGGTTTGGAGATTTATCAAAACTTGAAAAACATATAGACAATAGGGAGTGATAACAATTGAATAAAGATTTAAGGCTATCGAAGGTATTGCAGATAGTAATTTTAGCTATAATATTAATATTGATAAGCTTAAATATATCTCAATTACGTTTGCTACTATTATTGATACCAGTACCTTTTGCATTAATTGGAACATTATCAAATTTAACAAATAGTATAGCCTCATTGATAATTATATTTTTAGCACTAGCATATATGATTAAACCTATACAAGCTATGGATATATTTATAAATAGTATTGTTCCAGGATTAATCATAGGTATAATAGCTAAAAAAGTTATAAGAGAGAAAGATAGTAATAAATATGAGCCTATTTTTATGGGATCGATAGTATTTATTATTGCCATAATAGCATATTACTTTATGTATAAATATGCTTTTAAAATAGATATATTAAATGAATTTTTACAAATATTAGATAAAGGTTTAGAGTCTCAAAAAGATGTACTTAAAAGTGCGGGTAATGAATTATTAAAATCAGATACTTTTAGAAAAATAATTCCATCTGTATTATTCTTTAGGAGTATGATTTTATCAATAATTATATATTTAATTGAAATATTTCTTCTAAGAAGAATGAAATATGATGATTTATCGGAAATAAAGTTTAAAAACTTTTATTTACCGGGAAATGCTATAGTAATTTCATTTGTATTATATTTATTAGTAATGGGTATATCTTATATGAAAACACCATTATATACAGATGCTATATTTTTAAATTTACAAATAGTATTTAACTTTATGTTTATAATACAAGGAATAGCTGTATGTCTTTATTTCATAAATAAGTGGCTAAAACAAGGAATAGATAAGAAATTATTCATAGGAGTTCTTTGTGTAAGCATATTTGGAATGACAGGAATTTCTTTTATTGGTATGATAGATAGTATACTAGATTTCAGAAAAATAAGAGAATACAAATCTATGTAGGAGGGTAGAAATGAGGAATAAGCCAAGCTTTAAAATAAATATGCCAGAAATAAATATATATATATTAATTATTGGAATAACTAGTTTAATTCTACTTTTCTATAATTTATATATAGGATGTTTATTTTTCTTTGGTTTTATATATATAGTTTTTCATAATTGGCGAATATCTAATTTTAGAAAAAAAGAGTGGAATAAATATATTGAAAACTTATCATTAGATATAGATGAAACAACAAAAAAAGCAATAATGAATCTTCCTATACCATTATGTATTCTTGAATTTGATGGAAATATATCTTGGTATAATAATAAATTTTATGATATGACAGAGTCACCAGATTTATTGGGTGAAAATATAGATAATATTATAAAAAATCTTAATTTAAGAAAAGTCTTAAATGAAAATAAAGAAATGTACACAGACGTTACATATAAAGATAGAGAATATACTGTTATTTATAATGTAATAAAAAATGAACAAAATAAGCAAGTTAAGTACTTGATGATGTTGTACTGGATTGATAAAACAGATTATTTATCCCTTGCTCAAAAATATGAAGAAGAAAAAAATGTCATAATGTTAATTCAAGTAGATGGTTATGATGAAGTACTTAAAAGTGCTAGTGAAGAAAAAAGATCTTTAATATCTGTAGAAATAGAAAGGATATTATTTGGACTAGAAAATTCTTTGCAAGCAGCAGTCAAAAAAACTGCCAAGGATAAATACATAGTCATTGCTAATCAAAGAAGTTTATCGAAATTACAAGAAAATAAATTTACTATATTAGATACTATAAGAAATATTACATATAGTAACACACTTCCTGTAACTATAAGTATTGGTGTGGGACGAGAGGGGAATTCAATCCATGAAAATATTAAATGGGCAGCAGGAGCACTTGACTTAGCTTTAGGAAGAGGTGGAGATCAAGCTATAGTTAAAACAAAAGATAAATTTGAGTTTTATGGTGGAAAATCAAAAGCCGTTGAGAAAACTACTAAGGTTAAATCAAGGTTAATAGGGCATGCTTTAAAGGAAATAGTATCTCAAAGTAATAATATTTATATAATGGGTCATAAATATCCAGACTTAGATGCTATGGGAGCTGCAGTAGGTATATATGATATATGTAAATCTTTAAAAAAGGAAACTTATATAGTATTAGATCAAGTTAATGAATCTATAGATGAATTTGTTAGTAGATTAAACAAGCAAGAATATTATAAAGATTTATTTATAAACAAAGAAGAAGCAATTAAAAATTGTACAAAAGATACATTAGTGGTTGTAGTTGATACTCATAGACCTAGCTATACAGAGTGTGAAGAATTATTAGGAATTAGTAAAAAAATAGCAGTTATAGATCATCATAGAAGAGGTGTTGAATTCATTCAGGATACTGTTTTATCATTCCATGAAATTTATGTTTCATCAACTTGTGAAATGGTAACGGAAGTAGTTCAATACTTAGAAGATGATGTAAAAATAAATAAACTTACGGCAGAAGGACTTTTAGCAGGAATAAGTTTAGATACTAAGTTCTTTGCATTTAAAACAGGAGTAAGAACTTTTGAAGCTGCATCTTATTTAAAGAAAGCAGGTGCAGATACTACAGAAGTTAAGAAATTATTTAGAACAAATGTGGAAGATTTTAAAACAAAAGCTGAAATTATAAGTAATACTCATATTATTGATAATAGAATTTGTATTTCTTATTCAAAAATGAAGTCAGAAAATATAAATGTAGTTATTGCTCAAGCAGCAGATGAATTATTAACTGTAAAAAATGTGGAAGCATCATTTGTTTTAGGAGAGAAAAATGGAATTATATTTATAAGTGCCAGATCTTTAGGAAAAATAAATGTACATGTATTGATGGAAAAGTTAGGTGGAGGAGGACATATGGATATAGCTGGTGCACAACTAGAAGGTGTTTCTATCCAAGAAGCCTATAAAAAAGTAAATTATATAATTGAACAATACTTAAGGGAGGAAGACTAAATGAAAGTAATATTATTAAAAGATGTAAAAGGAACAGGAAAAAAAGGAGAAGTTAAAGAAGTTAGTGATGGATACGCAAAAAACTTCTTATTACCAAAAAAAATAGCAGTAGTTGCTGATAATACAAATGTAAAAGAATTAAACGAAAAAAATAAAGCAAAAGAAAACAAAGCTCAAAAAGAATATGAAGCAGCTGTTGAATTAGGAAAGAAAATGGAAGACATGGCTGTAACTATATACTCAAAAGCTGGAGATGGTGGAAGGTTATTTGGTTCAATAACTTCTAAGGATATAGCAGAAGAATTAAAGAAACAACATAATGTAGAAGTTGATAAAAGAAAAATAACACTTGATGAGCCAATAAGAGTATTAGGTTCAAGATTTGTTGAAGTTAAAATACATCAAAAAGTTACTACTAAAATAAGAGTAGACGTAAAAGAAAAACAATAGGCACTAGGTAGAGGTGATAATAATGGAGGATATAAATAGAATTCCTCCACATAGTGTGGAATCAGAACAATCAATATTAGGTTCTATTATTCTTGATAAAGAAGCTATAATTACGGTTGCAGAAACTATCCAACCAATGGATTTTTATAAAGAAGCCCATAAAATTATATATGAATCTATGTTGAAGCTTAATAGTAACAATGAACCTATAGATTTGATAACACTAATAGAGGAATTAAGAAAAGAAGGTCATTTAGATAGCATAGGAGGAATAAGCTATCTAACAAGTCTTTCAACCATAGTTCCAACGACATCAAATGTAAAATATTATGCAAACATAGTAAAAGAAAAATCTGTAATGAGACAACTTATTAAAGCCTCTAATGAGATTATAAATTTAGGATATGATGCATCTACAGATGTTCAGGAAATATTGGATAAAGCAGAGAAGAATATATTTGATATATCTCAAGAAAAATCAGGAGATGATATTCAGCCAATAAATGTAGTTTTACAAGATACATTTGAAATGATTGAAAAACTATGTACAGACAAAAGTGAAGTCACTGGAATAACAACTGGTTTTGCAGATTTAAATAAAAAAATCAATGGTTTACAAAGAACAGATTTAATACTATTGGCAGCAAGACCTGCCATGGGTAAAACGGCATTTTCTTTGAATCTTGTCCAAAATGCAGCCTTAAAAGGTGATGCATCTGTGGCGGTATTCAGTCTGGAAATGTCAAAAGAACAACTTGTTCAACGTATGCTTTCTGCACAATCTAATGTGGAATTAAGTAAAATAAAAACTGGTAATTTGGGAGAATCTGATTGGCCAAGAATAATAGATGGAATGGCAGTGCTTTCAGAAGCAAACATTTTTATAGATGATACTCCAGGGATAAAAATATCAGAAATAAGATCTAAATGTAGAAGATTAAAAATAGAAAAAGGATTAGACTTAATCTTAATAGATTACCTTCAATTAATGGAGGGAGAAGGAAAAAATGAAAATAGACAACAGGAAATAGCTAAGATTTCCAGATCATTAAAAATATTAGCTAAAGAACTAGATTGTCCAGTAGTTGCTCTTTCTCAGTTGTCACGTTCACCAGAACTTAGAAAAGATCATAGACCTATATTATCAGATTTAAGAGAATCTGGATCTATAGAGCAGGATGCAGATATAGTAATGTTTTTATACAGAGATGAATATTACCATGACGATTCTGAGAAGAAGAATATAGGTGAAGTAATAATAGCTAAAAATAGGCATGGAGAAACAGGTAATGTGGAATTAGTCTGGTTTGGACAAGTACAAAAATTTGCCGACAAAATTAGAGAAATATAAACATATATCCACAGAATATTAATTCCATATTTAAGAAAAATGTGGATAAAATTACAAAAATGGTACTGAATCTAGTAAATATCATAAAAAATTATACACAATATCCACAATATATATGTGGATAAATGTGTATAACTATAAATAAGTATGTAATTTTTAAATAAAGGGTTGCTTATAAGATAGCATTATCTTATAAGCAATCCCTTTATTATGTTTAAAAGTATATTTATAAAGAATGAAATCTAAAGAGGTAAGGCATAATATATATATAAGACTACATATTAAAAACAATTGATGACTAAAAATGTTGAAACTAAGACGAATATTTGTTAAAATGTATTACGTAAGTGTTCGAATTAAATGAAAAATAAATTATATAATAATTTTTTATTAAGATTTATTATATAGATAATAGAGGTGAAATAAATGAAAACAGTAGCAGTTGTTGGCTCTCAATGGGGAGATGAAGGAAAAGGAAAAGTTATTGATTTTCTTGCTACTCAAGCTGATGTAGTAGTAAGAGGTCAAGGTGGTAACAACGCAGGACATACATTAGTAGTAGATGGAAAGAAATTTGCACTAAGATTAATACCATCAGGAATATTAAACTCAAATACTATAAATGTAATAGGTAACGGGATAGTATTTGATCCAAAAGGTTTCTTTGAAGAAATAGAAATGCTTGAAAGTAACGGAATAAGCACTAAAAATATAAAAATAAGTGATAGAGCTCATATAGTATTCCCATATCATAAAGAATTAGATGGATTAGCAGAAGAAGCAAGAGGGGACAATAAAATAGGTACAACTAAAAAAGGAATTGGTCCTTGTTATATGGATAAAACAGAAAGATCAGGAATAAGAGTTTGTGATCTTATGGATAAAGAAATATTTGCTAAGAAATTAAAACTTCAAGTAGATGCTAAAAATAAATTAGTTACAGGCGTATATGGAAAAGAAGCTATGTTTGATTTTGATGAAATATACAATGAATTCATAGTATATGCAGAAAAAATGAGACCATACGTGGAAGATACAACTGTAATAGTTTATGATGCAATAAAAGCTAATAAAAAAGTATTATTTGAAGGTGCTCAAGGGACTTTACTTGATTTAGATTTAGGAACATATCCATTCGTAACATCTTCTCACCCAACATCAGGAGGATTTGCAGTAGGTGCTGGTGTAGGTCCTAACATGATAAAAGATGTTGTTGGTATAGTTAAAGCTTATACAACTAGAGTTGGAGAAGGTCCTTTTGTAACAGAATTATTTGATGAAACTGGAGATAGAATAAGAACTCAAGGTCATGAATTTGGAACAGTTACAGGAAGAGCTAGAAGATGTGGTTGGTTTGATGCAGTTATAGTAAAATATGCAGCTAGAGTAAATGGATTAACAAGTATATCATTCATGTTATTAGATGTATTAACTGGATTTGATAAAATCAAAATATGTACAGCTTACAAAATGGGAGACAAAATAGTAAACAACTTCCCAGCTTCATTAGAAGATTTAGCAAAATGTGAGCCAGTATATGAAGAGTTAGATGGATGGCATGAAGATATAACTAAAGTTGAAAAATTCGAAGACCTTCCTGAAAATGCTAAAAAATATATAGCAAGAATAGAAGAGTTAATAGGAGTTAATGTAGACTTAGTATCTGTTGGACCAAACAGAACTCAAACAATAATAAGAAAAAATATATTTGCATAATATTTATATATAAGATAAGGAGAAAACTATCACAAGTTTTCTCCTTATTTTTTTAGATTAGATATTTTATTTTGCCATCTTAAATCATCACCAATAAATTTGATCATTTTAAACTTATCAAAAATACGTGAGAAAATTCTTTGAGAATAAAGTTCGCCAAGTTGAGCAGGATTAAGGTTTGTAGAAATAATAGTCTTTTTACCATTTAATAAACGTGTATTTAAAATAATAAATAATTCACTTATGGTAAAAGAGTTAGTTAACTCTGTACCTAAATCATCAATTATTAGTAAGTCACATTCAAATAAGTTTTCATAATCATCTCTAGATAAGTGTTTATCAGAATTTCTAAATTTATACTCTTCTATAATTTCAAACATTTTAAATGATGTTTGGTAAATAACTAAATACCCTTTATCCAGTAGTTCTTTAGCAATATAGCTAGACATAAATGTTTTACCAAGCCCTGTATCTCCATAAAATAATAAATTTTTATCATTATCTTTATCAAAATCATAAATAAATTCGTCACAATCCGATAAAATTAATTGCATATTTTGTCTTGGTGAAATGCCACTTTTAGGGTCAATTTCATCAGAAAAAATGCTATCATCGTATGTACATTGATTTTGCTTTTCTAATATTTTAGATAAATTAGACATTTTATAAGATTCATTAATTATAGCTTGTTTCAAACAGTTACACTTCTTTCCACTTGGCAAGAAACCTCTATCTTTACATAAATTACACTCATATTGGATATCTAAATAACCTTTTGGAACATTCCACTTATCAAGTAAATCTTGTTTTTTAGTAGTTAAAGTTTGGATTTTTTCCTTTGCTTGCAGAGAAAGTTCCTCTTTACTAGAAGGATTTTTAAGTACAAGTTTCATCATTTCCAGTCCAACTTTACTTATTTCATCTTCGATTTCTTTTACTTGTGGAATTTGAGAATAAACATCTTGTTTTCTTTTTTCTAATAATCTATCTGCTTTATCTCTTTTTCTTTCGTAATCTGTAAGAATATCTCTTAATTTTGATTCATTCATTTAAATCACCCACCTACTAAAATTTACCCTTTTGACTTTCTTTAAGCAATTGCTCTAATTCATCCGGGCTATAGTTCCTAAATGTTTCATTAATATTATGGAATCTTGTTTTAACCTTAGGTGCTGAAGCATTATTTGAAGTTGTATTTTTTAGTTGTTGTTTTCTTTGATTAAATTCTTCTTCCAATTTATTAATATCATCTAAAGTTCTAACATTATTCTTCTTATATCGTTCAATTATACCATTTATATAAGATATAGATGGATTAGTTGTATTTTTAGATTTGCTACATGCTTCTAATATAACTTCTATATCCATATTATATTTATCAATCCATATATCCATAATTCTTTTTTCTTCTGTTCCTGGATTTCTATTAAATCCTAAGGATTTGAAGATAAGCTTATAAATATCGTAGCGTTTTTTATCATTGATTATATTTTTTTCTATATCTTCTATAGTGTAAAGACCTAAATCATACCAGTTTCTAAGTATACCTTCTACATAATTAAGGTTTTTAGGTGTACCGTTATTATTTTGTTTTGATGTTTCATAAGCATAAACAATAACATCAGGTGAAACATTAAATTTTTCTCTAATATCTAGTATTCTTAATTTTTCTGATGGATCTAGAAATCTTCCTATTATTCTATTTATACTATTAAACATTTTAGTAATGCTTGGATTTTCTCCAGCAGAAACTATTCTATCACTATTTGATTTAATTGATGTTGTATTTACTTGTAAATTTTCAACATATAATCTCTTTAAGTCTAAAAATTCAATTGAATAATCATAATAATCTGGACTATCATTTTTATGCATTTTGATTATGTTTTGCTTTTCCCAGAATTTCCATGCATTTATAACATCTGATAGGGGTACTTCTAAAATTCTAGCAATAGAATTATTATCAAATTTAGGATCTGGAATGGAAGAACACACTTGTCTGTAAGCTAAAAGGTAGACTTTAGTGTATAATCCATCACCCATAGGCATATATATATCTATGAAGATATTTGGGATGGTTGTCTCTCCAAAATCTATACTATTTTCTTCTTTATAAAAAAACATATAATCACCTCAGCTTCAATTATATCATAAAAGCTATTACAAACTTATATTGAAAGTTTTAAAAAAAAATATTCACTAAAAAGGAGGTATAAATTGGTTATTAAGTTTGATAAAAAGAGAAGAAGATTATTTGTTATAATTTTATCTCTTTTAGTCATTTTAGGATGTTCTGTCCGTAATTTTATACTTACCAACGAAAGAGAAACCTTTACTCTCCAAGATGAAAAAAATAAAAATGAATACACTATTGATGTAATATATGATGATGAAACTAATCGTATTTTATGCAATGAGACTTTAGTTTATATAAACAATAAAAAAACTACATTAGATAAGATCTATTTACATATTTATCCCAATGCTTTTTGTGATGAAAATCTAGTTCCTTTTGAGGAAGAAGAAATGGATAAAGCTTATCCAAATGGATTTAATGAAGGATATATAGACATAAAAAATGTACTTGATAATAGCAATAAATCTAATTATAAAATAATCGGTGAAAAAAATGATATTCTTGAAATTAAATTGGATAAGCTTTTGAAAGAAGGTCAAAGCGTTAAAATTGATGTGAAATATAACGTTAAGTTGCCAAATTGCTTAGGTAGATTTGGATATGGTGACAATACTATAAATGTGACGAACTGGTTTCCTATAGCCTGTGTTTATGATGACAAGGGATGGAATTTAAAGAGTTATGAAGCAATAGGAGATCCATTTTATAGTGATACTAGCAATTTTAATGTGAAATTATTAATTCCTGCTAGATATAAATTGGCTACAACAGGAAATATAAAAGATAAGAAAACTGATAATGAAAAAGTATTATATACTATAGAAGGTAAAATGGTTAGGGATTTTGCATTTATATTAAGTGACAAGTTTACAGTAAATAAAACAAAATATAAAGATATATCTATAAACACATATAACTTAAATGAGGATATGAGTAAAGAAGCAGTTGATGTGTCACAGTCATCTATAGAGATTTTTAGTAAGTTATTTGGTGATTATCCTTATGATACATATTCGGTAGTAGCCAGTGATTTTTTTATTGGTGGTATGGAGTATCCCATGTTAGTAATGATTGATGAAAGTTTATATAATAATGAAAATAAGTTTTTGTTAGAATATGTTATTGCACATGAAACTGCTCATCAATGGTGGTATAGTGTGGTAGGAAATGATGAAATAAGTGAACCTTGGTTAGACGAAGCATTGACAGAGTACTCAACAATACTTTATTTTGAAGAAAAATACGGCAAAGAAACTGGCGATAAATTAATGAAAACTATGGAAGTACAAACTAAAAATTATAATACAAATGACATATTTAAAGCTACAACAGACTATAAGGACTCTTCAGAATATAGTTTGAGTGTGTATACAAAAGGAGCTGTAATATTTGATAAAATAAGAAAAGAAGTGGGAGATGAAGTATTTTTTAATACTTTAAGAGAGTACTATAATACATATAAATTTAAAAATGTAAATGGACCTCAATTTGTTGAGTTATGGAAAAGTAAAGGTGTGGATATTGAAAAAATTATAAATAATTATAAATAAAATTTTGATAGAGCATTGAAAATTAATTTAATGCTCTATTTTTTTGGTATAATATAATTTATGATAAAAAGAGAAAAGAGGTAGGCCATGTTAAAATATTGTTCTATAGGAAGCGGAAGTAGTGGAAATTGTCATTTTGTAAGTTATAAAGATACAAATATATTAATAGATGCAGGCCTTAGTGGTAAAAGAATAATTACTGGCTTAGAGGAAATTAATGCAGATATTGAAAAAATTAAAGGAATATTTATAACACATGAACATTCTGACCATATAAAAGGGGCAGGAATACTATCTAGAAAATTGGACATACCTATTTTTGCAAATGTAAAAACATGGTGTGCCATGAAAGATAAATTAGGAAATATTAAAGAAGAGCATATGAAAGTATTTGAAAATGATAAAACTTATAGCATAGGAGATATTGGTATTAAACCTTTTTCAATACCACATGACTCTGTTGATGCAGTAGGGTATAATTTATTTTCAAATAAAGAAAAAATGTCAATTGCTACGGATATAGGATGTATAACAGAAAATATTAGACAAAATTTATTTGATTCAAAACTTGTAGTATTAGAGTCAAATTATGACCCTAATATGTTGATGATGGGAAGTTATACTTATAGTTTAAAAAGAAGGGTAATGTCTGATTGTGGTCATTTATCAAATGAAGAGGCGGCTAAATTCTGTGTTGAATTAATTAATAATAATACAGAGTCTATATTACTTGCCCATTTAAGTAAAGAAAATAATTTTCCGGACTTGGCTTTTGCTACGTCAAAAAATGTGTTGGCTAATAATGATATGATAATAGGACGAGATTTAAATTTAGAAGTTTTATCAAGAGATAAGGTTTCAAAAGTATTTGAATTATAAAGTTAGGGATGGTGAATAGGAGAAAAATATGCGTATTAGTATAGTTTGTGTAGGTAAAATTAAAGAAAAATATTTAAAGCTTGGAATAGATGAGTTTTCAAAAAGATTGTCTAAATACTGCAAATTAGAAGTAATAGAGTTAGATGATGAGAAAGCACCTGAAAATTTAAGTGATAAAGAAATGCTTATGATTAAGGAAAAGGAAGGTAAGAAAATTTTAAGTAAGATAAAAGATAATTCTCATGTTATAGCTCTTGCAATAGATGGTAAAAATTTATCTTCTGAAGAGTTAGCTGAAACAATTGATAAGCTAGGAATTAGAGGAATTAGTCATATAGTATTTGTTATAGGAGGTTCTCTTGGACTTTCTGATGAAGTTTTAAAAAGGGCTAATTATAAGTTGTCATTTTCAAAAATGACATTCCCTCATCAACTTATGAGACTTATATTACTTGAACAAGTTTATAGAGCTTATAGAATAAATAATGGTGAACCGTACCATAAGTAACGGAGCTGGTTTTAATAAAAAATTAATAAATACTCAGATAAAATTTAACAAATTAGCACTAATCTTAAGAGATTAAGTGCTTTTTTGTTTTAATTTAGTATAAAAATATAGTATGGTATTATATGGATTATTATTTTATAAATGGAGGGATAGAAATATATGTTAATATATTTAAGTTTATTAGATTCAGAAGAAGAAATATCGAAATTTGAACTAATTTATAATACATATAAAAAACAAATGTATTATACTGCAAATAATATTCTAAAAGATAGTCATCTAGCTGAAGATGCAGTTCATAATGCATTTTTACGTATAATAAATAATTTAGAAAAAATAGAAGATATTAATAGTCACAAAACTAAAGGTTTAATCGTTATTATAGTAAAGAATGTATCTATTGATATATATAGAAAAAATAAAAAAGAAAGAGATAATACTATTTTTATTGATGATTTAGATGATATTAATGGATATGATGAAATTAATAAAAATGACATTGGGGATTTAGAAATTGCAATATCTAAACTTCCTGAAAACTATAAACAAGTTTTTTTATTAAAATTTAGTCATGAATTAACAGATAATGAGATAAGTGAAATACTTGACATAAAACCAGATAATGTAAGGAAAAGAATATCTAGGGGAAGAGAAAAATTGAAAAATATATTAAAGAAAATGGAGGTGTATAGTATTGGATAATTTAGATATAACAGATGAAATACTTTATAAAAGTTGTAAAAAATTAGAGCAGAATTTATTAGATAGTTTGCCTAATGAATCAGATATAGAATATGAATTTTCAAATAAATTTAAATGTAAAATGAATAAGCTAATTAAATATGAAAAAAGACATACAATGATTAAGTCTATATATTCATATTCAAAAAAGGTAGCAGTTACATTTTTAATTATAACTATGGGATTATTTACAGTATCTATGAGTGTAGATGCTGTAAGATTAAAAGTAATTAATGTTATAACTGAGATATATGAAGAATTTACATCTATAATATTTTCAAAAGAAGATAACAGTGTAAGTGTGGATAGTAAATTTAAACCTGCATTACCTAATTATATTCCAAAAGGATTTAAGGAAATAGATAAAGTAGAGAGTCCTATAGGATTATTTATAGTTTATGAAAATGATGAATATTTACAAATTAGATATAGTTGTGATGAGATAAGTAACAACTCAATTATATTAGATACAGAAGATGCACAAGTAGAAGATATAAACATAAATGGATATAAAGCTAAGTACATAGTAAAAAATAATATTCAACAGCTAGTATGGAATGATTCAGTATCAACGTACTTAATTGATATGGAATCTAAAAATATTAAAATGATTAATAATGATAAAGAAGAATTGATAAAAATAGCGGAAAGTATAAAATAATAAAAAAATTATAAAAAGTGTCACAAACCTCCTTATTATTTCGTTATATATAGTGAAAATAGAAATAATAAGGAGGTTTTTATGAATTTTAAGAAAGTAATAATATCAACTATATGCATATCATCATTTATGTTTACATCGTTGCTATCATATGCAGATGAAGTTAATTTATATGATGAATACCAAGAAGTAGATGATTCGATGGAACTAATGGAGTATATTACTAATTCAAAAAGTAATATAAGTATAAGCTCAAAAGGGATTGCTAGTATATTATGTACTGTTTCAGGTAATACGGGTATTACAAAAACTGAAATTAAAGCAAGCCTACAAAGAAAAGTAAATAATACGTGGACTACAATTTCAACATGGTCAAGTACAGGTTCTAGAACATGTACATTATCAAAAACTGCTAATGTATTAAAAGGATATGAATATAGGGTAGTATCTACAGCAAAGGCATATAAGGGAAGCAAGTCAGAAACTAAAACAATAATAAGTAATATATCAAAGTATTAAATACATTACGTTGTTTTGAATATTTAATATATTATTTATTGGTAAGATTTAAATAAAATTAATTATTACAAAATTAAAAAGATATTGGGAGATAAATAAATATGAAAATTAAGAAGATGTTAATTGGAGTACTATCTGCAGTTATTTTATGTACTAATTTAAATATATCATATGCAGATCAAAGTAATGATTTTTTAAATAATGCACAGTTACTAGAAATAAGTGAATGGAAAGAATATGAAGAATCAGAGGCTGTACTTAGGATTAATAGCAATGAAAGAAGCAATGATATTTCCATTTCTGAAACGAAGAATCAAGTAGGTGAAAATGTAGTTTTATATAATAATGGAAATCCAATTGAGACTAATATTTTTGAAAGAAAAGACGGTAATGAGCTTTTTGCTATTACTATAAATAACATAGGTCAAATAGAGCAGAGGACTTACTATTTTTATAATCTTGATAGTATAGATATTAATATTTTATTAGAAAATATAGAAACACAAGAAGAAATAAATAATAAGAATAATGTTAAGTCTAGCAGAAATAGTATAAAAAATTACAAATGGGATTTTTATGCTACAGGTAAAGATGGAGTTAAAAGACAACAAGGAAGTTTAGCAACATCAGTTTCATTTACAAGAAGATCATCAAATACAACAATAGGAAATGTTAAAGGATCTGTATGGGATATAGATTCATCTTCACAGTTATTATCTAGATCAAATGGTTTTTTAGAAAATCATATTACTAGATTAGATGTAAATCAGCCTAATCAAACGTTGTATAGTTGGGGACCTTACGATTCTGGTAAGTCAACGGCAACGGTTTCACTGACAGGTTTATTAGATGTAAAAAGTTGGTCGTTTCCACTGAATGGTTTTTCTGTCACAGATCTTTCTAATAAGGGATCAAAATATGGGAGATGGCAATATAAGGCTCATTTAACATCTTCTCCTACGACTATGAATACTAGACCTGGCATGAGAGTAACAAATACAAAGGGAAGTTTAATAACTAAGTTAAGCCAGACTGCTAAAATAGCAACTCCATATGCAATAAGTGATCATTCAACGGGTGTTATAAGTATATATACTACAGATAGGTAGGTTAGAATTTATGAAAAGGAACAAGATTATAACAAGGATAATATCATTAAGTTTACTTTTAGTAATATTAGTGGGATGCAATATAAATGATTTAAAAGAGGATGATAATAAAGATAATTTAGATACTTCTAATATAATTATATCATTAGAAAAAGATAAAGATCATGCATATGATTCATCAAAAAATTATATAAATTACTATGGAGAATCAGTTAAAGAAACAAAAGACATGGAAGATGGTTATGAGTTTGATATAAATGTGGATGAAAATAAAATAATAATGATAAAAAATCTATTGAAAGAACCAATTTCAGTTGAAATCGAAGATCCAAATGGAAATATATATAATGATTTAAATAAAGAATATAAAGATGAATATAAATTTAATCGTATATCAGAAAAAGGATTATATAAGGTAAGAATTAACTTTTTAGATAGTAAAAAAGTTAAATTAGATTTATATATAGTAGAAAGATAATATTTAAAAGATTAAACAATAAAGTGTTTTGTAAACTAATTTAAAATATATATTATAAATACGATAAAGCTAGATTAAGTAAAATACTTAATCTAGCTTATTTTATTTTAAAAATAAGGAGGAAGATGTAATTAGAATAAACATCTGGAATAAACAAGATTTGGACTAGAAGAATTAAAGCAACATCAACTAAAAGGAATTGTACCTGAATACATAGATGAGATAGGTGGAACTGATTACATTTTAGTTGAAATATACTATATGTATGATTTTAAAGGAGGTTATTTTATTATGAGTACAAGAGTACACTATTCACCAGAAA
>JABLTO010102587.1_pt1 | contig 42086 bp, 28 predicted proteins | sample 7160091 | NCBI WGS metagenome assembly JABLTO01 (sample SAMN14651225, study PRJNA627086) | human gut metagenome | isolation source: feces | host: Homo sapiens
AGATGGAGAGAAAACATTATCCGGGTGAAATGATTGAAGTGATAAGAGAAACTCTTGATTGTAATCCGGTATTTCATGGAAATGTGGTAAGTGTAAATCAGATGATTGGTATTATGATGGGAAGTATAGCTGTATTTGGAATTATTTATTATTTTATTACATTGCTGTCAGAAGGTGAAGGCGGACGATAGGAAATATTATTTTTAGTGGGTAAAAGTCGAGTCTTCTAGCTGATGACACGATAGGTGTCACTCATGTGACAGAGCGATTCTTACTATTTTTCTGCAGGATATGATGTTGCATGGTGGTGAACGTGTCAGGATACAGAATCTGCAGGGCGTGATTAGTTGGTATAACAGTAAAAGATAATCGGAGGTAAGAGTTAAACTCTCGTTAACTTGTGAATCCACTTATAACTTCGGAATCTTAAAAATATCGGAATCCCCTTAAATATCTGATCAGACTGTAAACAGATAACTACTGCAGCAATTGGCCATCTCCACCAAAAAGCAGCGGCTAAAGACAGTGGAAGTACAATGCCCCATGTACTAATCATATTTACATAAAGAGAGAACTTTGTATCTCCAGCGCCACGAATGATTCCCGAGCCAACGGGCATCTGGTATGCCATGCCAACCATGATTACTGCCATAATGATGATAAGCTGCTCTGCAAGCTGCGAAGCGGTTGGACTTAAGGTATATTGTGCTAAAAGAAAGTCTTTTGTAAAGTAAAGAATAGCAGCAAGAATTATTCCAACGCCTACATCAAGTACAGAGAGCGTTCTTGCTGCGGCTTTTACCTCATCTAAATCTCCCCTGCCAACTGCTTTTCCCATCATGACAGAAGAAGCGGAAGACATAGCAAGCACAACAACTTTCATATATTGATAAAATGTACTTGCGAAAGAATTTGCAGCTATCGCATCGGAACTTAAATGCCCGAGAATTGCGGTCTGCATCGGTACGGAAATCGCCCACAACATTCCAGATATAAAAACCGGAACAGCAACCTTCACATAATCTGAACGTAATAATCTATCAATGTGAAATACTGCTCTATCTGAAAATAACTTCAACTTTTTATCTATTTTTGCTACATAAATAAGTACAATAAGGAACTCTAAACATCTCGATAGCATCGTGCCAATTGCTGCCCCACGAATTCCCAACTCTGGAAAGCCAAATCGTCCGTAGATTAAAATATAGTTAATACTTACATTGACTACTAAAGAAACACACGATATTACAAACGCGATCCGTACCGTTTCAACACTGCGAAGTGCAGAAAGAAGTACCTGTGTTACAAGATACAAAAGAAATGTATACTTTATAATCTGCAAATAACTTCCTGCCTCAGATAAAATTGCCACATCGGACGTAAAAAAGCCTAACATTGCTTCTGGAAACAGCGAGCATAAAATAATCAAAAAGATTCCCAAGCCTAGTGCGATCTTCAAGACCATTCCCGTAATCTGCCGGATTGGCTCCATTCGTTTTTGTCCCCAATATTGTGAGGAAATAACAACCAGCCCATCACCGATCACAACCGCTGCCTGTTGGATAAGGAAAAATATCTGATTCACCAAAGCTGCACCAGAAAGAGCATTCTGACTGTACGCCCCAAGCATGATGTTATCTGCCATATTCACACTGTAAGAAATAAGATTCTGCAACGAAATAATAATAAGTAATGGAAATAATGCCGCATAAAAATTTTTATCGTGAGAAAAAAATGTTTTTTTCATTTATAATAATAAAATAGCCTTTCTGTAGATTTCGAAAACCATTATACCAGTTTATAAGAAAAGGGAAAAGAGAAATTTGTGTCAGCCAGAAACAGTATGATACAGGAGTTGAAGTAATAGCATACTTTGCATAATCTTTTTTGTGCAATATATTCATTTTTTTACATAAAAAGTATCGATTATGATACAATAATGACATAAAATAAGATATAATATAAAATATATCATAAAAAGGAGTGTAAAAAATGAAAAAAACATGGAAAAAATGGGTTGCACTAGGAATGACTTTTGGTATGATGGCGGGTATTGCTGGTTGTGGCAGCAGTAAAAATGCTAGTTCAGAAAGTACAACGGAAGCTGTGAAAAATCAGGAGGCAGCTGCTCCAATCAAAATCGCAACAAAACCGATGACGGAACAGTTTATTTTAGGCGAAATGTTAAAATTAGTTATTGAAGATACTACAGATTATTCTGTAGAACTTACAAAAGGAATCGGAGGCGGTACAAATAATATTATGCCGGCTATGGAATCCGGTGACTTTGATTTATATCCGGAATATACTTCTTCTGGATATATCATGGTATTAAAACATGATTCAGATGGCATAAGTGATGAAGATATGTGGAAACAGCTTCAGAAAGAGTATAAGGATAAGTATGATATGTCCTGGATTGGTCAGTATGGTTTTAACAATACATATGCGCTTATTGTAAGAGAAGAAGCTGCGAAAAAGTATAACCTGACAAAAACGTCTCAACTGGCAGAGGTTTCAGATGAGCTGGTTTTTGGTGGTAATTCTGATTATATTGAAAGAAAAGATGGATTCCATCTTCTTTGTGATACCTATGGATTAAAATTTAAAGATGTAAAAGATATTGATATTGGTCTCAAATACGAAGCATTGAAAAAGGGAGATATTGATGTTTCAAATGGTTTTACAACAGATGCACAGTTAAGTAATGATAATGTTCGTGTTCTAGAAGATGACAAGCATTTGCAGGTAAATTATTTTTGTTCTAATGTTGTAAGAAATGATACATTAAAATCACATCCTGGATTAGAAGAAGCGATTATGAAATTAGATAATTCGATTACTGACAAAGAAATGGCTTCTCTAAATTACAAAGTAGAAGTGGAAGGTAAAGAAGATGTACAGGTAGCGAAAGATTACCTTACAGAAAAAGGAATTATTAAATAATAATCTCAGACAGCGATAGAAGAATAAAAGGATCGACATAATGGAACTATTAAAAGAAATTTTGCAAATTTATATGGAACGCAGAGAATGGTTTCTGGAATTATTTGGGCAACATCTTAAAATTGCGGGAATTGCTATAGTACTAGCTGGTATTATGGGCTTACTTCTTGGCATATTTATTGCGGAGAAAGAATTTATGGCTCCGGTTATTTTAACACTGGCAAATATTTTCTATACGATTCCATCTATCTCTTTATTAGGAATTTTGATACCTTTTACCGGAATCGGAGATAAAACAGCGATCATTGCTTTGACTCTATATGGATTGATGCCAATGATTCGAAATACATACACTGGTATTTGTGGAGTCAGTCAGGAAATTATACAGGCTGCCAGAGGGATGGGGAGTACAGATATCCAGATTTTGTGGAGAATTAAACTTCCCTTAGCGCTCGGTGTTATTCTGGCCGGTGTCCGAAACATGGTGGTTATGACATTGTCAGTAACAGCGATTGCGGCATTTATTGGTGCTGGAGGATTAGGCGTTGCCATTTACAGAGGAATTACAATCTATAATCCGGCGCTTACTTTTGCCGGAAGTGTATTGATCGCTCTTCTTGCACTGATTGCAGATTTATTGCTTGGAATACTTGAAAATTATGTAAAGAAGAGAGGTGTGTCGCAGTGATACGAATGGAAGATGTATCATATAGTTACGGAAAAAAAGAAGTACTGCATCACTTTAATCTTCATGTAAAAGAAGGAGAATTTCTTACAGTAATCGGCTGTTCCGGCTGTGGGAAGACAACGATGCTAAAGCTGATCAATGCGCTTCTTCTTCCTTCTTTAGGAACTGTTTATGTGCAGGGGCGTGATATTACTAAAACAGATCATATAGCTTTGCGCAGAAGCATTGGTTATGCGATTCAGAATAAGGGACTTTTTCCACATATGACAGTAGAAGATAATATCGCTTATGTTTTAACTATCAGTGGACAGAAAAATAAAAAGCAAAACCAAAAGCGTGTTTTAGAACTTTTAAATTTGGTAGGACTTGAAGAATCACTTTTAAAACGCCGTCCATCGGAACTGTCCGGTGGACAGCAGCAGCGTGTAGGTATTGCAAGAGCTTTGGCTGCAAAACCTAAAATTATGCTGATGGATGAACCTTTTGGAGCTTTAGATGAAATTACTCGGAAAATGATGCAGAAAGAACTGCTGGCACTTCATAAAAAGTTAGGTTTGACTGTCGTTTTTATTACGCATGATATCAGAGAGGCAATGAAACTGGGGGATCGTGTGCTTGTCATGGATCAGGGAAGAGCCATACAGTTAGATAAACCAGAAGTGATTTTAGAACATCCGGCAAATGCCTTTGTACAGGAATTGATTAGTGACTAGCGACATTCTTGCTATCTATAGATGTAGTCATTTCATATCTGATGATATAACATTTGTTACTTCTTTTTTGTACCGCAGAATAGTAAAATAAATTCAAGAATGCCATGGTATTCTTGAATTTATTTTATGGATAGATTTACATCATGTATAAATTGATTTTAGGGAGTAAATGAGGTGAAATATTATGGAACATACGAAATTAACGGAATTATTACATCAAGTGGCTTCAGGTGATATCAGTGTAGAAAAGGCTGCATTAGAGTTGAAGACAGAGCCGTTTGAAGATCTTGGTTTTGCAAAACTTGATCATCACAGAAAGATTCGTCAGGGAGCGGCAGAGGTAATTTATGGTGCCGGAAAAACTCCAGAACAGATATTAAAGATTACAGAAGCTTTTCGAAAAAAAAGCGATAGTGCTGTATTGATTACAAGAATGAGCCAGGAAGCGGCAGATCTTGTGAGTGCAAGTCTTCCGCTGCATTATAATGCACTTAGTAAAACTGGTATTGTAGGAGAACTTCCGAAGAAAGACGGAAATGGAAAAATAGTCATTGCAACGGGTGGGACAAGCGATTTGCCTGTAGCGGAAGAAGCTGCTCTAACTGCTGAAATTCTTGGGAATGAAGTTGTAAGAATTTATGATGTTGGTGTTGCAGGTATCCATCGTTTGTTAGCATATTCCGAAGATTTAATGAGTGCTCAGGTTATCGTTGTTATTGCCGGAATGGAAGGCGCTCTTGCCAGTGTGGTAGGTGGGCTTGCTGATTGTCCGGTTATCGCGGTACCGACCAGTGTTGGATATGGCGCTTCTTTTGGAGGTTTGTCTGCTCTTTTATCAATGCTTAACTCCTGCGCAAGCGGAGTCAGTGTTGTCAATATTGATAATGGTTTTGGTGCTGGTTATATGGCAAGTATGATTAATCATGTCTCTGTGAAAAATCCAGAAAACGTAAGAATGCAGCCACATCATTTACATGAACATTCATAAAAAACAAAGCCTACTATAAAAGATAGAAATGTAAAGGAGAGTAGTTACAATATGAAAACATTATATTTGGAATGTAATATGGGAGTTGCCGGAGATATGCTTACGGCAGCACTTACGGAATTAATGCCTGATCCGGATGCTTTTGTGCAGCAATTGAATGATTTACAGATCCCTCAGGTAAAGATTAAGCGAACAACAATAGCAAAATGCGGTATTATGGGAACGCATATGGAAGTAACCGTAAATGGAGAAGAAGAAAAAAGTGTTGATGTGCCATTGCATATGCATGAACATCATCATGAGGGACATGATCATATGCATGAACATCATCATGAGGGGCATGACCATGTGCATGAACATTACCATGAGGAGCATGACCATGTGCATGAACATCACCATGAGGATCATGATCATATACATGAACATCACCATGAGGAGCATGACCATGTGCATGAACATCACCACGAGGGGCATGACCATGTACATGAGCACACACATGGACACAGTCATCATCATACGAGTATGAAAGATATTGAGCATATTATCGGGCATCTGAATGTACCAGAAAAGGTAAAAGAGGATGCGATTGCCGTATATAAATTAATTGCAGATGCAGAGAGCCATGCTCATGGATGTCCGGTGGAGGAAATACATTTTCATGAAGTTGGAGCCATGGATGCAGTAGCAGATATTGTCGGGGTTTGTCTTGCAGTTTATAAACTTGCTCCGGAACAGATCATAGCTTCTCCTGTTCATGTTGGTTATGGTCAGATTCACTGTGCTCATGGTATTCTTCCAATCCCGGCACCTGCAACAGCACATATTCTGCAGGGAATTCCGATTTATGGTGGAAGAATTGAAGGAGAGCTTTGCACACCGACCGGAGCAGCTCTTTTAAAACATTTTGCGCAATCTTTTGGTCAGATGCCAATGATGTCTGTAGAAAAAACAGGTTATGGTATGGGAATGAAAGACTTTACTGATGCAAACTGCCTTCGTGCGATTATCGGAGAAAGTGTAGAGGAACAAAAGTATACAGGGTGTCATGGTGAACCACAGGAAATGGATTCCATTATAGAACTTTGTTGTAATCTTGATGATATGACTCCGGAAAAGATTGGATTTGTCACAGAACTTTTGATGAAAAAAGGAGCTTTTGATGTTTATACAACAAATATTCAGATGAAGAAAAACCGTCCGGCAATCATGCTTACTTGTATGTGTGCCAAAGAAGACAGAGAGAAGTTTCTTACGCTTATTTTAAAACATACAACCACACTGGGGGTTCGTGAATATAACTGTAAACGCTATGGACTGAAAAGAGAAATCAAAGAAATAGAAACTATATATGGAACGGTTCATGTCAAAGCTGCTTCCGGATACGGTATTGTAAAGGAAAAACCAGAATATGAAGATATGGCAAGAATCGCAAAAGAAAAGAACATTTCATTGTCAGAAGTAGAAAAAGAAATCTACAAAAAATTGAGTCAAAATAAAGCAAGGTAATACAAAAATATATAAATGGCAAATTTATAAAAAAGCTATCTTTCCATCTTTAAACAGTAAATATTTTGGTTGAAATCATGTCCCAAAAGAGATAAAGTATATTTGTAATGATAAAATATTTCATTTTAAATTTAAATTTAGAAAGGGATTATGAACATGGAAAAATCAAAAGTATATTTTACTGACTTTAGGGCAAAGTTAGGAGAGGGACTTCCAATGAAGTTAAAAAGACTTCTGAAAAAGGCTGGAATCTCCGAAATTGACATGGAAAATAAATTTGTAGCCATTAAAATGCATTTTGGAGAACTTGGTAACATAAGTTTTTTACGTCCTAATTATGCCAAAGCGGTTGCTGATGTAGTAAAAGAATTAGGTGGAAAGCCATTTTTAACAGATTGTAATACGTTATATCCGGGAAGCCGTAAGAACGCATTAGAACATTTGCAGTGTGCCTGGGAGAATGGATTTACAGCAATGACGGTTGGATGCCCTATTTTAATTGCAGACGGTTTAAAAGGAACAGATGATATTGAGGTACCAGTTGAGGGTGGCGAATACATAGAGAAAGCCAAGATTGGACGAGCAATTATGGATGCAGACATTTTTATTAGTTTAAGTCACTTTAAGGGTCATGAAACAACCGGATTTGGTGGAGCGATTAAAAATATCGGTATGGGATGTGGCTCTCGTGCTGGAAAAAAGGAACAGCATACGAATGGTCAGCCAACGATTCATGAAGAATTATGTCGTGGATGCCGTCGCTGTATGAGAGAATGTGCGAATAATGGTCTTGTATTTGATGAAGAGACAAAGAAGATGCATATTGATGGAACGAATTGTGTAGGATGTGGAAGATGCATCGGCGCATGTAACTTTGATGCGATTGAATTTGAAAATTGGGCGGCAACAAAAGATTTAAATTGTAGAATGGCAGAATACACAAAAGCAGTAATTGATGGAAGACCGAATTTCCATATTTCACTTGTTGTTGATGTATCCCCAAACTGTGACTGCCATGCGGAAAATGATGCACCGATTCTTCCGAATATCGGAATGTTCGCATCTTTTGATCCATTAGCATTGGATCAGGCATGTGTAGATGCCTGCTTAAAGATGCAGCCGCTTCCAAACAGTCAGCTTTTTGAAAATATGCACAGGGAAGGTTTCTGTGATCATCATGATCATTTTGAAAATACTACGCCTGAGTCTGAATACAAAACCTGTCTGGAACATGCAGAAAAGATTCATCTCGGAAACAGAAATTATGAGCTAATTGTAATGAAGTAGCATTTTTGTCTTGCATTTTTGTTAAGATAAGCGTATTATAAATACAATTGAACAAAAGGGGAGCTTGTATTACAGGCTGAGAGGAAGGTATGACCTTCGACCCATTAACCTGATTTGGATAATGCCAACGTAGGGAAGCATATATATTTTTGTATATTTTTACGGGAAGTTACCGAATCGGTTGCTTCTCGTTTTTTATGTTACAGGAGGTGAAGGCATGGTAAAAATTAATGGACAGGACTGTGATAAAGCAGGAATTTCAGTTGCAGAGTATCTTGCAGCGGAGAATTATAATGTAAATCATATTGTTGTGGAGTATAATCTTACGATTATTCCAAAAGAACAGTATGGTCAGACCATTCTTAAAGATGGAGACGAAGTCGAAATCGTCAGTTTTATGGGTGGTGGATGTTAATAATTTTTATGAATTATTAAAAAAGAGATGTAATTATATAGAATCAATTTATTAATATAATATAGGTTGGTTTAGAATAATCACAAACCAGTTTAGAAAGAAGGGCGTTTTATTATGCAGACAGAAGATAAGTTAATCATTGGCGGTCATGAATTTGAATCTCGTTTTATTCTTGGTTCAGGAAAGTATTCTATGAAACTGATCGAAGCAGCGGTACGAGATGCCGGAGCACAGATTATTACGTTAGCAGTTCGAAGAGCGAATACAAAAGAACATGAAAATATTTTAGATTATATTCCAAAGGATGTGACACTGTTACCAAACACTTCCGGAGCGAGAAATGCACAGGAAGCAGTGCGGATCGCACGATTAGCAAGAGAACTTGGCTGTGGAAATTTTGTAAAAGTAGAGATTATGCGTGATAGTAAGTATCTTCTTCCGGATAATCAGGAAACGATTAAGGCGACAGAACTCCTTGCAAAAGAAGGATTTGTTGTTATGCCATATATGTATCCGGATTTAAATGCTGCCAGGGATCTTGTGAATGCAGGAGCAGCCTGCGTTATGCCGTTAGCATCTCCGATTGGTTCTAACAAAGGATTAGCTACGAAAGAGTTCATCCAGATTTTAATTGATGAGATTGATCTTCCGATTATCGTAGATGCAGGAATCGGTAAGCCTTCACAGGCATGTGAGGCAATGGAGATGGGTGCAGCAGCAATTATGGCAAATACTGCGTTGGCAACTGCCGGTGATCTCCCGATGATGGCTGCAGCTTTTCGTCAGGCAATCGAAGCAGGAAGAAAGGCATATTTATCCGGTTTGGGACGTGTGCTTACAAGAGGAGCAGCTGCATCAGATCCACTGACAGGATTTTTACATTAAAAGCGTTGCTGGAAAAGAGGTATTATAATGGAAAACCAGTTTTTAATTGATTCAGAATACTTATCGAAAGAAGCGTTAGAGAAGAAACATCGTCTGGAAACAGACCCTTCCTCAAGAAAGAATCATATGGAATATATGGAAGGAATGGAAAAGATCAAATCAGATGTCATGGATAAAGTGATGAGTCAGATGCATTCCTATGATTATGAAAAGTATACAGCAAAAGATGTAAAAGCAGCGTTAGAACATGAAACTTGTTCTATTGAAGATTTTAAGGCATTATTATCTCCGGCTGCCGCACCATTTTTAGAGCAGATGGCACAGAAAGCAAAAATAGAAACAAGCAAACATTTTGGAAATACGGTATATCTTTTTACCCCGCTTTATATAGCAAACTATTGCGAAAACTATTGCGTTTATTGTGGTTTTAACTGTTATAATCATATTAACCGCATGCAGCTTAATATGGAGCAGATTGCTCATGAGATGAAAGTAATCGCTGATTCCGGCATGGAAGAGATTTTAATACTTACAGGAGAGAGCAGGGCAAAAAGTGATGTCAAATATATTGGAGAAGCATGTAAGCTTGCCAGCAAGTATTTTCGCATGGTCGGTCTCGAAATTTATCCGGTAAATACAGATGAATATCGTTATCTGCATGAATGTGGCGCAGATTATGTTACAGTTTTTCAGGAAACCTATGATTCCGATAAATACGAGACATTACATTTGATGGGACATAAGAGGGTATGGCCATATCGTTTTGAAGCTCAGGAAAGAGCTCTTATGGGAGGAATGCGAGGTGCTGGATTCTCTGCCCTTCTTGGCTTATCCGATTTTCGAAAAGATGCTCTGGCAAGTGCTCTGCATGTTTATTATTTACAGAGAAAGTATCCACAGGCAGAACTCTCCCTTTCTTGTCCAAGACTTCGTCCAATCATTAATAATGACAAGATTAATCCTTTAGATGTAGGAGAAAAACAACTTTGTCAGGTTTTATGCGCTTATCGTATTTTCCTTCCATTTGTCGGAATTACGGTTTCTTCCAGAGAAAGTGAAACATTTCGAAATGGTATTGTAAAGATTGCGGCAACAAAAGTATCCGCCGGGGTTTCTACAGGAATCGGTGACCACGAAAGTAAATATACCGGAAAGGAGGAGGACGGCGAGCAGGGCGATGAACAGTTTGAGATCAATGATGAACGAAGCTTTAAGAAAATGTACGAAGATATTTCTGAAGAAGGTCTGCAGCCGGTCTTAAACGATTACCTTTATGTCTGATCTTATATGTATCACAAACAGGAAACTTTGTAGCAATAACTTTTCAGACCAGATAGAAATGATTGCCAGTGCGCATCCAAAAGCTATTGTATTAAGAGAAAAAGATCTTTCTGAGAAAGAATATGAGCAATTAGCCAGACAAGTAATGCAAATTTGTCAGAAGCATGGAACACAGTGTATTCTCCATAATTTTTCTAATGTAGCAATTGCACTTGGGGCAGTGGCAGTGCATATGCCATTACCCTTACTTCAAAAAATGACCCCGCAAGAAAAATCACATTTTCAAATAATTGGAGCTTCTTGTCATTCTTTAGAAGAAGCAAAAGAAGCACAGGATTTAGGATGTACCTATATTACTGCTGGGCACATTTTCCTCACTGACTGTAAAAAAGGATTACCGGGAAGGGGACTTCCTTTTTTAGAAGAGATCTGTAAAACGGTTAGAATTCCGGTATATGCAATTGGAGGAATCTCTTCACAGAACATTGAGTCTGTCAGAAAGACAGGGGCAGCGGGAGCATGTATCATGAGTGGTTTCATGCGATGTAAGACTGTGGAAGAAATCATGTAAATGCTATTACTTTTAAAACTTTATATACTCCTAAGGATTAAGAATTGCATTTTCCGACAGAAAATGTTAAGATAAATGCGGTAAAATATTAATTTTTCTATTATTTATGCAGGTATACAGCAGATAAATTGCATAATCAGAGCATAATTTTTATAATTTATAATAAAGAGGGCAATTTTGCTAACCGATGCTTATATGTATATGTTTATATGTAAAGATATAAAACAATCTGTAAATAATATAGTAAACAGCAAGATAATAGAAAACCATTAGGAGGTAATATGAGTAGAATGACGAACAATATGTCAGAAGAACTATTCAAAGTGGATGGAAAGACATCAGTTGGTGAAACCCTTCCGCTTGCCCTGCAACATGTGGTGGCCATGATTGTAGGATGTGTTACACCGGCAATCATTGTAGCTGGTGTAGCTGGATTATCCGAACAGGATTCGGTTATCTTAATTCAGGCAGCCCTTACAATGTCAGCAATCACAACACTTATTCAGGTAGTCCCACTACTTAGAACAGGTAAAGTTTCGATTGGTTCCGGGCTGCCGGTTATTATGGGTATCAGTTTTGCCTATGTGCCAACAATGCAGGCAATTGCAGGAACCTTTGATATTGCAACTATTTTAGGAGCGCAGATCGTCGGAGGTATTGTAGCGGTTATCGTTGGTATTTTTATCAAACAAATTCGTAAGTTTTTTCCACCATTAATTACTGGTACGGTTGTATTTGCTATTGGACTTTCTTTATATCCGACAGCAATTAATTACATGGCAGGTGGAGCAAGTAATGAAAGCTATGGCTCCTGGCAGAACTGGCTTGTAGCAATTATTACACTCTGTATCGTAACGGTACTCAATCATTATGGAAAAGGAATCTGGAAACTGGCATCCATATTAATTGGAATCATTGCAGGATATATCATTTCATTATTCTTTGGAATGGTTGATTTTTCTGCCGTAGTAAATGCATCCTGGTTTGCGTTACCAAAACCAATGCATTTTGGTGTTACGTTTGAACCTTCTTCTTGTGTAGCAATTGGAGTATTATTTGCAATAAACTCTATTCAGGCAATTGGAGACTTTTCTGCGACAACGACAGGAGGGCTTGACCGTATGCCTACAGATGAAGAATTAAGCGGTGGTATCGTAGGCTATGGTTTAAGCAATATTTTCTGTGCAGTATTTGGTGGCCTTCCAACAGCTACATACAGTCAGAATGTAGGTATCGTAGGTTCCACAAAAGTTGTTGCAAAAAGAGTATTTGAAACTTCTGCAATTATTATCCTTATCGCAGGATTAATTCCGAAGTTTTCTTCAGTACTGACAACAATCCCATACTGTGTACTTGGTGGAGCAACTGTTTCTGTATTTGCATCAATTGCAATGACAGGAATTAAGCTCATTACAACAGCACCGATGGATTTTAGAAATACAACGGTAGTTGGTTTATCCATTGCCCTTGGAATGGGTGTGACACAGGCTAATGCAGCACTGGCAACCTTCCCAGAATGGGTAACAACAATCTTTGGAAAGTCCCCGGTAGTATTAGCAACAATCACTGCAGTATTTTTAAATCTGGTATTACCAAAGTCAGAACAATCCTGATTTGTAGATTTAATGTAGACGAAAAAAGAAAAAATACCATATCCCATCTGCTCTGTAGTCGCTGTATTTAAGATGCTCATCTGCATCTTAAATACGCTCCCAAGCCGCATCTGGGATATGGTATTTTTTCTTTTTTCTGACTACTCTAAATCCACAGTTGGTGAAAATGAGGATTTTCCAGAAGATTATGGATTCTCAGGAAATTAAAGTCTAAAGGATTGACGCATTTCTTCTGGAGTTTTCCTTTTGAATAGAAATTGTATACTTCTGGGGAAACCCCTTATTTTTTTGCACAAAATCCTGATACCATCTGGAGCCAAAGAACAGAAAAGCAGAAATTTAATATAGAATAAAATGTGATGTCGGAGCAAGTAAAAATGCCGTTCAGGCATTTTCTACGCCGCGACTATCTTCACATTTTATTCTATATTAAATTTCTGCTTTTCGTTTCTTTAGTTCATCAAATCAGGATTTAATTATTTATTTCTCCTAAGTATCTGTAAATTGTTGCCTGTGAACAGGAGAATCTTTTTGCGACAAAAGGTATGGAGCCTTTTAATTGAAATAAACCCTGTTCATGAAGCTTTATCATAATCTCTTTTCGCTCATTCTGATTCAGACGGTCTAATGGTGTTTTAAGATTGGCAGTTGCATCATTGAAAATCTGTTCTCTTAGAGCTGCAACATCTATTGCAAAGTTTTCCGTAATAGTGCTGGATAAATCTTTTAGATTATCCGTACTATTTGAAAGTCCAGAAGCTATATTTTTAACAAAATTTCCAGGATGGATCATGGAAAATAATTTCTCGTGAAGCTCCACATATCGGCTGTCATCGAAGTTAATACATAAAAGACCAATCGGGTTCCCGTTGGAGTCTTTAATGAACATACTAGAAGAACGGAGAATATGTCCATTTTCCGCAACACCTTTATAATTGGCAATAAAATCATTCTCCTCATATACTTTGGAGGAAAGCATCTGAAATACAGCACTTGTAAGAGGACTGCCAATAGTCCTTCCGCTGATATGACCATTTTCGATTGCAATTACAGAATGATTCTTATTGGATAGGTCCTGAAGAACAACTTCATAATCCGGGCCTAATACGCTGCCTAAAAACTTTACAGTGGTTTTATAGGAATAAAGTAAATCTAACATAACGGTTCCTTTCACCCTAACATCTTTATAGTGGAGTTGATAATTATTTACCAAGCAGAAAAATTATTATTGTGATAAAAATTTCTATAAATAAAATACCATAAAATGCGATAAAAATACAGTTTTTTTGAGAAAACAATGGATTGACTTTCCTAATTTTCCCCGATATAGTTATGTAAGAATGGAAAAATGGAGGAAGAATGATGGCAAAAAAGAAAATTTACGCTGTAAAAAAAGGAAATAAAACAGGATTATTTTATTCATGGGATGAATGTAAAAAAGCAGTGCATGGCTATTCTGGAGCAGAATATAAGGGATTTTTAACGAAAGATGAGGCAGAAGCTTTTTTAAATATTAGAGCAGTTAAGACAGCTACTGGTAAAAATTTTTCAACAGCAGCAACAAGTATAGATTCTAGTCCATTGACAACCTCAACACCTAACCGGCTTGTTGTTTATGTAGACGGAAGTTTTGACGTAAATCTTCAAAAATATTCTTTTGGCTGTGTTATTTTACTGGAAGATGGAAGAATCCTCGAGCGATATGGAAATGGTGAGGAGCCGGAACTTCTGGCTATTCGTAATGTAGCCGGAGAGATGTATGGAGCAATGTATGCAGTACAGTGGGCATTTGAAAACGGTTATTCTTCTGTTGTTCTTCATTATGATTATGAGGGAATTGAAAAATGGGCAACGGGTGTATGGACTGCGAAGAATCTACATACGAAGAAATATGCTGCATTTATGAGAAATATGCAGGAGAAGATGGAAGTTATATTCCAGAAAGTAAGAGCACACTCCGGAGATTATTATAATGAACAGGTTGATCAGCTTGCAAAGAAAGCTTTAATAAACGGGAATGGAATACCAGCTATCGATAAAATAAAAAAATAGGAGTTACAAATCAAAAAACATAAAAATATCATATTTACTAATAATGTTTCCGAATAGATTATAGTGAATTTATACAAAACTCTATTGTGTTTTTATAGGTATTCATGTTATTATAGATAAAAGAGAAGGTCTTTTATAATTTCACAAAAGGGAGGAAACAAATATGGTAAAACGAAAAACATTAGTAAGTATATTAATAAGCTTATTGCTTTGCGTAGGATTACTTCCACTGAAGGCTTTAGCTTCACCTGCTGGGGAATGGACTGATTATGTAGCAAAGCGGTACAGGAACAAAAGAAGATCCCTATATAATTAATTCCCCAGAACAGCTGGCTAAATTAGCAAAAGATATCAATTCCGGAATTGCAGATCAAGAATATACTCATAATAAAGAATACTTTTTATTAGGTAATGATATTGATTTATCTGCACACCGTTGGATTCCAATTGGCTCTGGAACTTCTACAAGTTCTTTTCATTCTTTTACCGGATATTTTGATGGTGCGAATAAAACAATTTCTGGTTTATATGTAGACGAAAGTTTTGAAAAATTTAGTGCAGGATTATTTGGCCATGTTTCCGGAATTGAAATCAAAAATGTTATAATTAAGGATGGTTATATAAAAACAGAGGCTATTCCGAATTCAAGCGATGATATTGTAGATGCTGCTGGTCTACTAATTGGCAGTGCAGCACAAGGGTATGGTCTTAGTACCACTGTTTCTAACTGTCATGTCAGTGGAACTATTGAAAGTAATAGTGCTCTGACCGGTGGTTTGGCAGGTTATAATAGTTATGGTACTTATAAAGATTGTAGTACAGATATTACAATAAATGGACATGGCTGCAGTGGTGGATTTATCGGAAGCGATTTCTCAGGTAGTTATGAGAATTGTACAGCAAAGGGAAATGTGTCTGGTCAATGGAGCGTTGGCGGATTTGCCGGAATATTATTTTGGGAAAGTAAAGCAAAGAATTGTATTGCAGATGTAAAGGTTACTGCAAATAACTGGAATGCAGGAGGGTTTGTTGGTTATATAGAAGATAATGTAACTATTCATAATTGTATTTCTTATGGTGATGTACATAGTAAGGTGAATAGATGGGAACCTAAGGTAGGAGGATTTACTGGCATAAGTAATCTGAATTGTTCTATTGATAATAGCTATGCAGCAGGTAAGGTGACTGCTGAATCTACAGATTATAAAGCAGGCGGTTTTGTTGGTTATGATAAGGGTGGTACGGTTACTTCCTGTAGTTATGATGCAAAGAAGAATCCAGAATTAAAAGGTGTAGGACAAACAAAAACCGCAGGAACGAATAGTATCCTTCCTCAGGACAATATTCTTTCTATTATCTGCACCGCTTATTATGGAGATCATGACTGGGATGAATCAAAGGAAATCATAAAGGAGAAACCAACTGATGTAAAAGAAGGCAGTAAGGGATATCTTTGTAAAAGATGTGGTGATTATAAAGAAATCGCCAAAATAAAACCGATTTTACCTTCTCATAAAGCAGATATTACAGATCTTAAAGTGAATTTGTCAGAGACAGAATACACTTATAACGGAAAAGTAAAACAGCCAGCAGTTATTATTAAGGATCAAAACGGCAACGTGATTTCTTCAACGAATTATGCTGTAACATATGCTTCTGGAAGAAAAAAACCAGGAACATATTCTGTACAGATTACTATGAAAGGAAACTATACTGGTACACAAACAGTATTGTTTAACATTCGTGGTAAAAAGATGCCGGCGCCGAAATTAAAAGCTCATTCAAGGGCTTTAAAAGTTACATGGAAAAAACAAAAAGCAATAACAGGATACCAGATTCAGTATTCAACAAATGCAAAATTTAAAAAGTCAAAAACAAAGATAGTAAAAATAGCAAAAGGTAGACAGACATCTAAGTTTATTAAAAAACTAAAAGCAAGGAAAAAATATTATGTTCGTGTACGAAGCTATAAAACTACAAAAATTGGAGGTAAAACCTATAACGCTTATTCTGTATGGTCAAAAACCAAAAAGGTTATCGTGAAAAAGTAAGGAATCTTTATCTTTCTATGACAGCGGTTCTGTGCAATAGCATGGAACCGCCGTTTTTATTACAGTCGAGAAGACTCCCACCTCTTTCAGGTGGTGAGTGACAGCAAATTTGTCCTAGTGGGAGTCCAATCTCAGACTGAGATAAACGCTCCGCGAGGATGCGCAGTGATTCTGTAAAGAATATGTCAGCTTACGCTGACCAGAATCACGCGCCAAGTCTCGCAGCGGCTCGACTTGAAATAATCAAGTACAAAAAGATTTCAGGAGTATAAAGGAATGTACTCTCGGAGTTTTTCTCATAAAATCAAGCACAAAAAGATTCCGAAAGTACATAGGAGAGTACAGGAGGGGAGTACATGAAAGAGAAAGTGACAGCAGTTGTCTTAGCAGCGGGAAAAGGAAGTCGTATGCATTCTGATATACAAAAGCAGTATATGACTCTTTTAGAACGACCGGTTATTACCTATGCGTTAGAAGCTTTTGAAGACAGTTCTGTTGACGAAGTTATTCTTGTGGTCGCTTCAGGTGAGGTAGAATACGCACAGAAGAATATTTTAGATAAATATTCATATAAAAAAGTAAAGAAGATTGTTACCGGAGGAGCAGAACGGTATCATTCGGTATATGAAGCATTGTGTGTTATCCCGGAAGAGAATTATGTTCTGATCCATGATGGAGCCAGGGCATTTATTACACCGGAATTAATAGAATTTTGTATTGAGCAGGTAAAAAAAGACAAGTCCTGTGTTATGGGAATGCCGGTAAAAGATACGATCAAGATCGTAGATGATAATTGCTATGCGGTTTCTACACCACCAAGAAGCAGTATGTGGCAGATTCAGACCCCACAGTGTTTTATTACAAAAGAAATAAAAGAAGCCTACCGGAAAATGATGGAGGCCAAAGATGATTCTGTAACGGATGATGGCATGGTGATGGAAACATATGGTATTCGTGGTGTCCGCATGATAAAAGGAAGTTATGAAAATATAAAGATTACCACACCGGAAGATATGCTGCTTGGTGAGGCAATCTTAAAAAGCAGAAGGCAGAGTCAGTAACTACGGGAGATAGAAAGAGATAGAGAAATGAAGAAAGAAAATACAAGAAACCAGGAAGAACTGGTATTAGAGGATGCTCTGACACAAGTTATTTTCAATGAAAAAGAAGAGCAGGATATGGTTGAAGATGACAATGCGGAAGAAATTGACGACGAGGACTATGAAGTAGAAGAAGATAACGAGGACGATGATGAGGATGACGATTCCAAAAAGAAGATGGATTCCTGTTGTGTCTGTCATCGTACAGAATCGCAGGGAGCAAAGCTTATTCATATGCCAACAGGCTTAAGCATTTGTTCTGACTGTATGCAGAAGTCCTTTGATTCTTTTAATTCTGGCTTTGGAGGAGGGAATGGCATTCAGTTCCTTGACCTTTCCAATATGGATTTTAACAACTTAAAGGATATGAATCTTGGGGAGTTATTATCAGGAAAACTTTCCAATCAGAAACCAAAAACAAAGAAAGCAAAAAAGAAAAAGAAGAAAAATAAAAAAGAAGAACCAAAGCTTACATTAAAGAATATTCCTGCTCCACACCAGATCAAAGCGCAGCTTGACGAGTATGTGATTGGACAGGACTATGCAAAAAAAGTAATGTCTGTGGCAGTATATAACCATTATAAACGTGTGATTACAAATACTATGGATGAAATCGAGATTGATAAGTCCAATATGCTGATGATCGGACCAACTGGTTCCGGTAAAACGCATCTGGTAAAAACACTGGCGAGACTGTTAAATGTACCGCTGGCCATCTGTGATGCCACTTCTCTTACTGAGGCTGGTTATATCGGAGACGATGTGGAGAGTGTGCTCTCAAAGTTGCTTGCTAATGCGGATAATGATGTAGAAAGAGCAGAAACAGGTATTATTTTCATTGATGAGATTGATAAGATCGCAAAGAAAAAGAATACGACAAGCCGCGATGTAAGTGGGGAATCTGTACAGCAGGGGCTGTTAAAGCTTTTAGAAGGCAGTGAGGTAGAAGTACCAGTAGGAGCAAGTTCTAAAAATGCAATGGTTCCAACGGCTGTTATGAATACAAGAAATATTCTTTTTATCTGTGGAGGTGCCTTCCCGGGATTAGAAGATATTATCAAAGAAAGAATGACGCAGCATTCTTCTATTGGATTCCATGCGGAATTAAAAGATAAATATGATCACGAAAAGAATCTTTTACAGAATGTAACAGTAGAAGATATCAGAAAGTTTGGAATGATTCCGGAATTTATTGGAAGATTACCAATCATTTTCACATTAAATGCCTTGACAAAGGAAATGCTGGTTGATATTCTTAAAGAACCTAAGAATGCAATATTAAAACAGTATCAGAAACTTCTGGCATTAGATGAAGTTGATTTACAGTTTGAAGATGGTGCACTTACTGCAATTGCAGAAAAGGCATTAGAAAAAGATACCGGTGCCAGAGCACTTCGTGCAATCATAGAGAAGTTTATGCTGGATATTATGTATGAGATTCCAAAGGATGACAATATTGGTCGTGTGACCATTACGGAAGATTATATTCGTAATAATGGGGCACCGCTTATTGAGATGCGTCCATATCTTCAGCTTGAACAAAAGAAGAAAGAGCTTGCTTCCATGGAGAGGGAACAGAAAGATAGAACAGAAGACAGAACCAAAGATGAAACAGAAAGATAATGATACTGATTTACATGAGTAACATAGGTAAGGCATAAAGCAGCAGTTTGGAGAAATATAGGAATATGGATCATTCCATAAGGGGGAGAAATTATGGAGAAGTTGAATCTGAAGTTTTTACAAAGCCTGGCAACACAGTATCCAAGTGTCGCAAAAGCATGTACAGAGATTATTAATCTGCAGGCGATTCTGAATCTGCCAAAAGAGACAGAGCATTTTGTTTCTGATGTACATGGTGAGTATGAGCAGTTTTTACATATATTAAAGACAGGCTCAGGAGCGATTCGTAATAAGATAGAAGATGTTTTTGGTAATACATTATGTGCCAGAGATAAGAAGAGTCTGGCGGCATTGATTTATTATCCGGAGCAGAAAGTGGAGCGGATGCGTTTAGAGATGTCAGAAGAAGACTTTCAGGACTGGTATAAGGTATCATTACACCGCTTGATTGCTGTATGTAAGGAAAGTTCTGCCAAGTATACAAGATCGAAGCTTAGAAAGAGTCTTCCACCAGATTTTTCCTATATTCTTGAAGAACTTCTAAGTGAGAATAATCGTGTTGTAGAAAAAGAAGAATATTATAATGAGATTTTTGATACAATCATCCGTTTGAATCGAGCCAAGGAATTTATCGTTGCAATCGCAGGGGTAATTCAGAAGTTAGTTGTCACAAGACTGCATGTGATCGGTGATATTTTTGACAGAGGACCAGGACCGCATATTATTATGGATCATCTGATGCAGCATAGTAATGTGGATTTCCAGTGGGGGAATCATGATGTTGTATGGATGGGAGCCGCTTCCGGAAATAAAGCCTGTATTGCTAATGTCATTCGTCTTTCGGCAAGATATAATAACCTCAGTGTCTTAGAAGATGGATACGGAATCAATCTTGTCCCTCTTGCAAGTTTTGCAATAGAAACTTATGCGAATGATCCTTGCCAGTGTTTTCGTGTGCATGCACAGGAAGATTCTAATCTGCAGGAAGTATCTCTTAATATGAAGATGCATAAAGCGATTGCGATTATCCAGTTTAAGTTAGAAGGACAGCTTATTAAAAGAAGACCGGAGTTTAATATGGACAGAAGACTTCTTCTTGATAAGATTGATTATGAAGAAGGAACGATCAAAATTGATGGAAAGAAGTATGAACTTCTTGATAAGTCCTTCCCGACGGTAGATCCGAACAACCCGTATGAGCTTTCCGAAGCGGAAGAATCCCTGATGAACCGCCTTTGCATGAATTTCCTGAACTGTGAGAAATTACAGGAGCATATTCGTTTCTTGTTTAATAAGGGAGGTCTGTATCTTTGCTATAACTCTAATCTGCTTTATCATGGATGTGTACCCCTTGATGAGAACGGTAAGTTCCGTAAAGTAAAGATCGGTAATAAACAGTATTCTGGAAAAGAACTTTATGATGTGCTTGAATACTATGCAAGAAAAGGGTATTACGAGCAGGATAATAAAGATGAACATGAATATGGTAAGGATATTATGTGGTATATCTGGTCTAATGAGAATTCTCCGGTATATGGTAAGGAAAAAATGGCAACATTTGAACGCTACTTTATCGCAGATAAAGAAGTACAGATTGAAAGAAAAGACCATTATTATCGACTGATCGAGAAGGAAGAGGTAGTGAACAATATTCTCAAAGAGTTTAACGTGGACGTAGAAAAAGGACACATTATCAATGGTCATATGCCTGTTCATGTAAAAGAAGGAGAATCCCCGGTTAAGTGTAATGGAAAGGTCATGATTATCGATGGAGGCTTTTCAAAGGCATATCGTGGAACAACCGGTATTGCAGGCTATACATTAATCTATAATTCCAGAGGCCTTCGTCTGGTTTCTCATGAGACATTCACTTCAACAGAAGATGTGATCGAAAAAGAAATCGATGTACATTCTGATACGGTTATTCGTGAGATTTCCGCACAAAGAGAGAAGGTAGGAGATACCGAAACCGGCCGCCAGTTAAAAGAGCAGATCAGCGATCTTGAAAAACTTCTTCATGCATACCGTACCGGCCAGATTCTTGAAAAAGAGTAGAGGAATTGCTTTAAATCGAAAAGAAAGAAGTGAAAGGTATATTTCTTTTCATAGGTTACATATATTTAGTAAAACATTGTAGATACCTTTTTAAAAGACCTATTATTAGAATTTTTTAGGAAGCGGAGGTTTTACTATGAATATGGACAGGAAGTATAAAGAAGCAGAGAATAGAACAAGTGAATATTTAGAATTAAAATACGGGACAGATGTGCAGTCGGGTCTTAGTCTTGCAGAAGTAAGGCGCAGGCGGCATATCTGTGGTACGTATAATATTGCAAAAGAGAAAAAACGGATTTGGCTTATTTATTTAAAAAAAGAATGCCAGAATCCGTTTTTCTTTTTCTGTCTTTATCTGTGTGGGATAAGCCGGATATTCTATTTTCCAAAGAAAATACAACTTTTGTTATTCTTTACTTTATTTTTTCTCATTATTATAAATATAAGGACAGCATTCCGGAGTAGAAAAATATTTTTTAAACAGAAGGAAGCGAAAGCAAAGAAAGTAATTGTACTCAGAGAGGGTGTTTTTCAGAGAATACCATGGAAGTATGTACTAAGAGGGGATATTGTCCGATTAAAAAAGGGAGAACAGATAAGCAGCTCGGTGATTAGTTTAACAAAACCATATAAGGAATATCAATCAGGACAGGTTTTTACGGAAAATACAGGAAGAGCAATCGTGATACATACCATGGAAAGTTCACAAGAAGATTCGCAATGGGATGATTCGAACTTAAGGGACTTACGATCAGGAGACCTACAAGAAGATGTACAAATTGAACATTCCCGATTAAAAGCTTGCGGAGTAGAAAACGCTACTTTACAGGAAAAATTTTCATCCACATTGAAAAAAGTAGAAGAACAGATTTTAGACAGCTTGTGCATATTTATGTGTTTGTCAGTCGTAATATCGCTGTATATACATCAAGAAGGGAATATGCGGCGGATTCTGGAAGTGGGAAGTTTCTTTATTGCAGTATTCATGATCGGAAAAGTGATAGCACGAGAAGTTTTTCGCAGATATGCAAAGCGTCTTGAGAAAATTAATAACACTTAAGTATTATTGAATTTTATCCTGCGTTTATGCTAATATAATTAACGTATATAGTGATGCGGAATTTGTCAGATATCCGTATCAACTAGTTTATTTATTGATATAACCTCTGGCGGATTGCTTTAGATGCGCAGAAGAAGATAGGATGTGTTGCTTGATGTGCATTTTGTGGCAAGAGTGTCGAGGTATTTTGAATTTAGGAAAGGAAAAGCTATTTGAGCAAAGACTTTAATAGCAGGATAGAATGATGGAACTGTTAAAAACAGGAGCGTATCTTGTAAACGGAACAGAGATTATAGAAGATACTCCGGAGGCAACAGCGCAGCTTCAGGCAGTAATTGGTCCGAATGTACCTTCTAAAGAAGAAGCAGCAAAGGGAACGATTGCATATGGTATTTTAGAAGCACATAATACTTCCGATAATATGGATAAGTTAAAGATTCGTTTTGATAAGCTGACTTCTCATGATATTACTTATGTAGGAATTATCCAGACAGCTCGTGCTTCAGGTTTAGAGAAGTTTCCGATGCCATATGTTCTTACAAACTGTCATAATAGTTTATGTGCAGTAGGTGGAACAATCAATGAAGATGATCATATGTTTGGACTTACCTGTGCGAAAAAGTATGGTGGAATTTATGTACCTCCTCATCAGGCAGTTATCCATCAGTTTGCAAGAGAGATGCTTGCCTGCGGCGGAGCGATGATTCTTGGATCGGATTCCCATACACGTTACGGAGCCCTTGGAACAATGGCAATGGGTGAAGGTGGACCTGAACTTGTAAAACAGCTTTTAAACCAGACATATGATATCAATATGCCAGGTGTTATCGGAATCTATATGACAGGAGAGCCAATAAAGGGTGTCGGACCACAGGATGTGGCGCTTGCTATTATTGGAGCTGTATTCCAGAACGGTTATGTAAATAATAAAGTCATGGAATTTGTTGGTCCTGGTGTGGAGAAGTTAAGTGCGGATTTCCGTATCGGAGTTGACGTAATGACAACAGAGACAACCTGTCTTTCTTCTATTTGGAAAACAGATGATGTGATTAAAGATTTTTATGATATTCATGGCAGAGTTGGTGATTATAAAGAACTCAATCCTGCACCAGTTGCTTACTATGACGGAATGGTTAAGATTGATTTAAGTAAGATTCGTCCGATGATCGCAATGCCGTTCCACCCAAGTAACACATATACGATCGAAGACATGAATAGAAATCTTATGGATGTTCTTCATGATTGCGAGCAAAAGGCACTTGTAAGTTTAGATGGACAGGTAGATTTTAAACTTACAGATAAAGTACATAACGGAAAGCTCTACGTAGAACAGGGAATCATCGCAGGCTGTGCAGGTGGTGGATTTGAAAACTTATGTGCAGCAGCAGATATCATCAAAGGGAAATCTATTGGAGCTGATGAATTTACTTTAAGTGTTTATCCGGCAAGTACCCCTATTTATATGGAACTGGTAAAGAATGGCGCAGCAGCAACACTTATGGAAAGTGGTGCAATCGTAAAGACTGCCTTCTGTGGTCCATGTTTTGGTGCAGGCGATACTCCATCAAACAACAGTTTAAGTATTCGTCATTCTACAAGAAACTTCCCGAACAGAGAAGGATCTAAGTTACAGAATGGACAGATTGCTTCTGTAGCTTTAATGGATGCCCGTTCGATTGCAGCAACAGCAGCAAATAAGGGATATCTTACACCTGCAACAGATCTTGATGTAGAATATAGTGGAAGAAAGTATCACTTTGACAGCAGTATTTATGCAAATCGTGTCTTTGACAGTAAAGGAGTTGCAGATCCTTCTGTAGAGATTAAGTTTGGACCAAATATTAAAGACTGGCCAAAGATGAGCGCTCTTCCGGAGAATATGATCCTTAAAGTTGTTTCTGAGATTCATGATCCGGTAACAACAACAGATGAATTGATTCCTTCCGGAGAAACTTCTTCTTACCGTTCTAATCCACTTGGACTTGCAGAATTTACTCTTTCAAGAAAAGATCCTGCGTATGTAGGACGTGCAAAAGAAGTAAGAGCAGCGCAGGAAGCAGTAGAAGCAGATAAGAATCCTGCAGAGGCACTGACAGAATTGGCACCGGTTATCGATGCGATCCATACAAAGTATGCACATATTACTAATGAAAATATCGGAATCGGAAGTACGATCTTTGCGGTAAAACCAGGAGATGGTTCTGCCAGAGAACAGGCGGCATCCTGCCAGAAAGTATTAGGAGGATGGGCTAACATTGCAAACGAATATGCAACAAAGCGTTATCGTTCCAATCTTATCAACTGGGGTATGCTCCCATTCCTCATTGAAAAAGGTGACTTACCATTTACGAATGGAGATTACATTTTCCTTCCAGATGTAAGAAAAGCAGTAGAGGCAAAAGCATCTGAATTTGAAGCGTATGTTGTAAAAGATGGAAGTCTTGTTCCATTTGTATTGAAAATGGGAGAATTAACAGACGACGAGAGAGAAATCATTCTCAAAGGCTGCCTGATCAACTATAACAGACAGTAAGCATTGTTTTGCGCCCGGTTCACCAGACAGAATTGTATACATAGACATACTATTGACAAAAGGAAAGTATTTGGTATATCATAAAAAAGATTATTAACTTTTGAATGTAAATTTTCTAAAAGTTATAACCAAAGACAATTAATAATAATGAAAATGAATGAGAAAAGAAGGAGTGAAGTAAGAATGAAGGTTTCGGGAAATGACCTGTTTGTAACCGCAATGAAAAAAGAAGGCGTGGATACGATTTTCGCATATCCAGGTGGCATGGTCGTCAATCTTCTAGACGCACTCCATGATTGTCACGGTATTGATCTTGTATTGCCAAGACATGAGCAGGGTCTGATTCATGCAGCAGATGGTTATGCCAGAGCGACCGGCAAGGTTGGTGTATGTCTGGTAACCAGTGGTCCGGGTGCAACGAATCTGGTAACTGGAATTGCTACAGCCAATTATGATAGTATTCCATTAGTATGTTTTACAGGACAGGTTCCAGAACATTTAATAGGTAATGATGCATTTCAGGAAGTAGATATTATTGGTGTGACAAGAAATATCGCGAAGTTTGTTATTATGGTTCGTGACAGAGAGATGCTGGCACAGCGCATTAAAGAAGCTTTTTACATTGCAAGATCTGGAAAGCCGGGACCGGTTCTCGTAGACCTGCCAACAGACGTTATGGCAGAACTTGGGTCGACCTCTTATCCGACCGAAGTGAATATCCGCGGATATAAGCCGAATAAAGGGGTACATGTAGGACAGCTTAAAAAGGCAATAACGCTGTTAGAAGAGGCGAAAAAGCCAATGTTTTTAATTGGTGGAGGTGTGAATCTTGCACATGCACAGCAGGAGATGACAAAGCTTGCGGAAAAGATAGATGCACCGGTAATTACAACGGTCATGGGAAGAGGTGCGATATCTACAGAACATCCATTGTATATCGGTAATATCGGAATGCATGGTTCTTATGCGGCGAATAAGACAGCAGATGAGTGTGATCTGATGTTCTCGATCGGATGTCGTTTTAATGATCGAGTAACAGGTGAGATTAAGAAGTTTGCACCGAATGCGAAGATTGTACATATTGATATTGAATCAGCAGCAATTTCAAGAAATGTAACCGTAGATATTCCTATTGTTGCTGATGCGAAGGCAGCTATTTTAAAGATATTAGAACATACAGAGCCTATGGAGCATAAAGAGTGGCTTGATGAGATACAGGGCTGGGACAAAGAATATCCACTTCAGATGGAAGTGAAAGATGGAGTGAATCCACAGCGCATTATTGAGACATTGAATGAAGTATATGCAGATAGAGATACGGTATTTACCAGTGACGTAGGACAGCATCAGATGTGGGCATCTCAGTATCTGAAGTTAGATGCTACACACAGGCTGGTACAAAGCGGAGGACTCGGCACGATGGGATTTGGCCTTCCTTCCGCCGTAGGTGCACAGATTGGATGTCCTGAAAAGTCAATCGTATCAATCAGCGGAGACGGCGGATTTCAGATGAATATGCAGGAGCTTGCAACAGCAGTATGTCAGGAACTTCCGTTAGTCAATATAGTATTTAATAATAATCGACTTGGAATGGTTCGTCAGATGCAGGAATTGTTCTTTAAAAAGCGTTATACGATTACCTGTCTGCGTTATCATAAGTCATGTAAGGGTAAGTGTGGTACACCAGGTTGGGTATGCCCGGAATATGTCCCTGATTTTGTGAAGATGGCAGAGGCTTATGGTACAAAAGGATATTTTGTCACAGAGGATGAGCAGTTAAGAGATACGATTCTTGAAGCGAGAGATTATGCGGAAAAGAATAAGAAGCCGGTTATTGTAGAATGTATGGTAGCTCCGGATGAATTGGTTATGCCGATGATTAAAGGTGGAGCAAGTTTTGAAGACATTATGTTATAGGAGGATACAGAGATGAGAGAGATAAATACAGAAAAGAAAAAAAGATGGGTATCTCTGTATGTGGAGAATAGAATTGGTGTTTTGGCACGTATCTCAGGAATGATGTCAGGAAAGTCCTATAACATTTCCAGTATTACTGTAGGCGTTACAGAAGACCCTACTGTATCAAGAATGACAATCGGTCTGTCTTCGGATGATGCAACTTTTGAACAGATTAAGAAGCAGTTAAACCGTTGTGTAGAAGTAATTAAGTTAAATGATATTACTGATGCGCCGACTCATATGAAGGAGATTCTTTTTGTAAAGATACATGAATGTTCTGAATTTGAAAAAGGTGAGATTTTCCGTATATCACAGGTATTTGGAGCAAAAGCAATTGATTATGGCATTAATAGTGTATTACTTGAGAGTGTCAATACAGAAGGAAGAAATAATGACCTTATCGCACTTTTAACAAGGAAGTTTGACCATGTGGAAGTAGTTCGTGGAGGTATCGTAGCTATTGAATCAATCAGTATGATCGATCGATAAAAGCATAGCATTGCAGATATAGTAATAATGGAGCAGGTAAAAATGCAGTTTGACATTTTACCTGCTCCTTTTTTATCCCTGCAATACTGTGTTTTTTTATCTCTCATCTATCCCCTCCCTCATCTCCGAACAAGCTAAAATAAAACATTAAAGTAAAATATTGACATGAAATAAAAAGGATGATAAAATAAAATGGAAAAAATTCCTAGATAAGAAAGGGGGATAGATGATATAAAGATATTTTCATAGATAGGAATATATGATTTTCAGGAGGTTAGAACGTGCGAAGAGTGTTAAAGCAGATACTCTTATTTATACTGGTGACAGCTATTTTATTTACGAATATACAGATCAGTCAGGCTGCCGGTACAGGTACAGTAAGAGTTAACGATTTCTACCAGATGAAAAGCCAGGAAGAAAATACGATAATAAAGGAAGAAAAGAGTCAGGAAGAAGGAAATCAGGAGAAAGATTCATCGGACTATAAGGATAAAGAAGATAAGACAGAAGAGAAAAAAGAAGACAAGAAAGAAGAGAAAGATAAGGAGGATGTTATAAATAATACCGTAGGAACGCAGGAAGAAAAGAATGAGATGATACCAGAAGAACAGGAGATGACAGAGAAGAAAGCAGAAAGCCAGACAGAGAAGGAAGAAGATATTGAAGATATTTCAATAAAAGATGCGAAGGAACCCGAACAAGTACAGGAGACGACAGAAAGTCAGCAATCGAAGGAGGAAGAAGAGAGGGAGCAATTAGAAAGAGTAAGTGGATATACGCTTAGAACTGTGCGCCCAGATACGAATCATTCGGTGACTATGCCGGATATTACAAGTCATTATTTTCTGTTACAAAAAAACAGTAAGAAGGTAAATGCAGCTTCTGGAGGTAATCTTGCAGTAGTTGCGGATGCTAATGCTGCTTCTAAATATATTTATGAAAGTTATTCTAATGGGAAGCAATACAATTTTACCCCTCGTTTTACAAGTAAAACTACGGTTACTGTAGGTGGAGGTAATGGTGGGGGAGTTTCTTTTGCAACGGTAAAGAAAGGACCTGAGAAGCAATTTGGTGATGTATATGATGCGGTAAAAGATGGGCGTATTGTGTCTAAAGTATTTAATCTTGATAAATGTAGTGAGAATCCATATGCAATCTATACCAATGTAGGAACCTGGTATGATTATGGTTCTAAGAGAACATATGCCATAGATATGAAGATGACCGTTACAGGATATAAATTTCCAGGAGCAGCTGTCAGAAAGCAGTTGGCGAATAAAGATTTAAAAGCACCTTATATAGGATTTGGAAAGTCTAAAATCGGAATCACAGTTATGGGAACTGATTATCTACAGACTCGTCTGGAATTCTATTATAGTGGAACAACAACAGCAGTAGCCGGCATAAAGGGCATGATTCAGTTTTGTGATATTGATGCACAGCAGGGGGTAGACTTTGGGAATGGTTTTGAAAAGATAGTCATGTTTAATACATCACAATCAAAACTACAATATAATAAAAATGGTTTGATTGCAGGCTCTAAGGGATATGTATCTTCCCGAATAAGTACAGATTTAAATAGTAATAATGAACATACAACAGCAATGGGAATTTTTTCAGGCAGTAGTGTGAACTGTCGCTGGACAGTAGCAAAATGTGATCAGAAAGATACTGGTGGTGATGCAGCCTATGGTGTAAAAGGAGGATATGGAATTCCGGCAGAAAGTACACTCGAAAACTCTAATTCATACTATTGGTCTAACAGTACAGGCTTTTTAGGAGTCAGAGCGGATGTTGGAATTGCTCCATTACCAGAGGAAGTAATTAAGTCTGTTTATGTGGGGAATGTGAATGGTCAGAATTCAGAGAAAGGAAGCAGGTTTGCAGGTCTGTCTGAGAGAAATCAGGTGTTTACCTATGTACTTTCCGCCGTTGCACCAACACCTTCTAATGTGAAGAATGCACAGTATACGATGTTCCAGATTGAAGACAGAGTGGATGCACTTCTAAATGTAAAATCGGTGAAAGTCTATGCAGATGAGGCAGTAAGTAATAATTTCCAGACAATGGGAATTAATTATAGTGATATGACTTCATATTTTCATATTATAAAGAAAGAGGAGGCAGATCACAGCACAACGGTTCAGGTAAAAGCAATGGATGAAAGGCTTGGAAAGGCAGCTTTTTATGGGAGAACCTATTATATACATATAGAAGTGGAAGTAAAGTCAGACCAGGAGCTTCATGCGATTCATCGTTCAATCGCAGAGTGGTATCAGGAGAATGAGACACTTAAGCAAAAGGTACCAGAGGCAGGAAGCTGCAAAGGCAGTATTGCAGTAAGTAATAACGGTACTTTATATGTTAAAAATGATAAAGGGAGTGCTGTAGAGAGAAAATCTAATGATGTAGCTTCTAAAATTGCAATGAGGCTACGTGTTAAAAAACTAGATGAGGAGTCAGGTAAACCAGTAAAAGGCGTTGTATTTGGATTATTTGGAGGTTCAGATAAGAATTCTGCCAAGGAACCGTTGTATACAGCAACAACGGATGATAACGGCGTTGCATTGTTTACATCCATGCCATACTACACTTTTTACAAAGAACCGTTTGGTAATGGACCATACTATATAAAAGAGATTTCTATACCAGAAAAATATAAAAATATCTGGAATCCTTCAGTGAATACGAACTGGTATTATGAGATAAATACATTAAAAACAGAGGAGCTATTTGATAATACAGCAAGCATTACAGAGAATAAGCAGTTAATCAATAAGAATTATGAGGCAGGAAAAAATATTGTAAAGATTTATAAAAAAAGTACAGATACCGGAGCATATTTATCCGGAGCAGAATTTGTATTATCCCAGTGGTCAGCTGCAACAGGTACCTATCGTGAATTATTTGTACTAACAGAAGGGAAAGATGAAGAAGGACATCCGGTTTATCAGAATAAAGAGACATTTAAAAATACGCTGGATAATCTGGGAAAATATAAGATTACAGAAAAGAAAGCGCCAAAGGGATGTATCTTAACAGGACAGGAGTGGACTTTTGAACTGTCTGAGAACAGTAAAGAAGATGGAAGTAATATTATTTTTGAAAATACAGTTACGGGAAAGAGACAGACGGGAGCTTTGATTTATCGTAATCCATTACAGAAAGCAAAGTTAACGATTACGAAAAAAGATGACGAGAATCAGAGCGTAGAAGGTGCTGTATTTACAGTAAAAGCAGCAGAAGATATTTATGCGCCTTGGGATTTACAGGAGGATAAAAAACCGTTGAAAGAGGCGGAACCACTTATTTCTAAAGGAAGTGTTGCAGACAGAATTGTTACAGGAAAAGATGGAAAGGGAGCAAGCACTGAAGGAAGTGAGCTGTACATTGGAAAGTATGTCGTAGAAGAAACAACAGGAGCCTTAGATCATATTAAGGGAGATGGCATTTATGAAGTAGAACTTACTTATGGAATCGAGCAGAATAATCCATTTGTAATCTATATGCTTGATGCATCAAATGTTTTGATGCGCCCTGCTTTTTCCGTTGCAAAGATTGCAGATAAGACAACGAATGAAGAAGGAAAAGCAGTGTTATTTGATGAAAAGACTGGCCGTTATATAGAAAAAAAACAGGCAGGAATATATAAAGCAGGGGAAATGGTAGATTACACTATCCGAGTAACGAATACAGGAAATGTTCCTCTTTATCAGATTCGGCTTACAGATGATATGGATAGAAAAGGAGAATTTTCAGAACAGACACTTTCTAAATATGCCGATATGGAAACAGCAGCATTTGTTGTACCGAATTCAGGAATTTTGAAAACAAGAGAAGGGGATAAAGTAGCAGCATATTTATCCTTAGAATCCGATCTGGTGCTAGTACTGCAGCATTTAAATGTGAATGACAGTGTGGACATTCATGTAAAGGTCCGATTAAAGGAAGATGCAAAAGATGCATGGAAACTTCGTAATGATGTGTATGCAGAAGCAAAGTATGCAGATAATGGAACAGAAGAAAAAGGAGATATTCATTTAAGAGATGTTTCAACAGATAAGCTGGTAGACGGAGAAGGGAATAGCCTTGTCACAGATTGGGATTTTATTAATGTTCCGGGAAGTCCGGGAGAAGATGTCATAAAGACAGCAGATAAAACGACAGGAATCACAATTGAAAATGGAGAAATTACATCAGGAATAAAGGTACCAGGAATTTATGGTGCAAGGGACAAAGTCAGATTTTCTATTATAGTAAAAAATAATGGAGAAGCGGCATTAAAGAATATTACGGTGAAAGATGCTATGAGTGATGAATTAAAAGCAATCGTAAATTTAGAAAGTGCCAAATTTATTTTTGATGAAACGCAGACAACAGAGGAAGGCTTGTATATTCTTACTACAGTTCATAAGAAGAAAATCACAGCTAAGGTAGTAGATAAAGATACGCTCCTTTTATGCAGTACAGGAGAAGATGGAGATGGAACAGACCGACTGTGGGCAGATGATTATATTGTCTTATATTATGAGGCTGATTTGCTGCCGGGCATAGCCAACATTTATAATGTTTCTAATAAAGTATGTATTAATGGATGGTATTTTGATGGAAACAAAGATGTGGAAGTACCAGAAAAAGAAGATGAAGATAAAATAGAGATACCGGGTGTACCGGAAGGAAGAGCGGCTAAACTTGCTGACAGAACAAAAGGAGCAGTATTAGAAGCAGGAAGATATAATGCAGAAGCAAAAATTTCAGGAGTATATGAAAACGGAACGACTGTTACCTATAAGATTACAGTAACAAATAATGGAACATCTAATTTGTATGATTTGTATTTGCAGGATACACTTAGCGAGGAGCTGGAAAAAGCCTTAGAAAAAGAAAGCGTATCATTTGAAGAAAGTATATATACATCACAGAATGGAAGAAAAGTTCGAACTAGTCTAGAAGAACCACAAAGATTATGGATGGATTTCCTGGCAGCAGGAGATGCCGTTGATGTATTCTTAAAAGGAAAAGTCCGTCTAGATGTTGGGAATCTATTTGAACTGAAAAATATAGTAGAACTTACAGCTCGTTATAAAAAGGGCAACGAAGAAGCATACAAAGAGTATGAAGAAAAGATGGAAAAAGAGAAAAGAAGATGGAAATTACAGTATGATGCGAACAATGGTTCCGGCGAAATAGAAACTGACAGTGAAACTCCATGCAGGGAAGGAAACAAGATCACTGTAAACGGCAATGCCTTTTTATATGAAGGGCATTATTTTACAGAATGGAATACCAATCCGGATGGAAGCGGAGAAAGATGGAATCCAGATACAGTATATAATATGCCAGGAAATGATGTAAAGTTGTATGCACAGTGGAAGAAAAATCCGGATGAAAAAGAAGAGGAAGAAAGTCAAAATCATAATAATCAGAGAAAATACCCAGTTTATAATCTGATTTATCATTCAAATAATAAAAAAGAACAGATAGAAGCGGATGAAGAGAATTCTAGACTGGCAGGTACTTTATTAACGGTAAATGAAAATCGTTTTTCTTATCCAGGTTTTACTTTCAAAGGCTGGAATACCAGAAAAGACGGAAAAGGAAAACAATATAGTTCGAAAGACGTAGTGGCAATGCCAGCAAGAAACCTAAATTTGTATGCACAGTGGGAGAAACGACCGGAATATCATTTACAGTATGATGCCAATAATGGAAGCGGAAAGAGAAGAACAGATGCAGAAACTCCATGTGAAACAGGAACCACAGTCCAAATTGATGGAAATGCCTATCGCTACGAAGCCGGAAGGGATTGTTACATGTTTACTCAATGGAACACAAGACCGGATGGAAAAGGGGATGCTTATAAACCAGGAGAAGAAAAAGAAATCAATACAGACGTAATTTTATATGCACAGTGGGAAAAACTTCAGGATAATGCAGAAGACATTGAAAAGTATCATGTCTTTTATCGCGCAAATAATAATACAACCGCATTTTCTGTAGATCCACAAACTCCGAAAGAGGCAGGAAATAGCATTTTATTGCAGAATAACAGATTTTTCTATGCAGATTATCTTTTCGCTGGATGGAATACAAAAGCAGATGGAAGTGGAAAGCAATATAATTCGGGAGATGCCTTCGTTATCCCATCAAAGAATATTTCTTTATATGCACAGTGGAAAAAGATTGAGCAGAAGAAACTCATCTATTCTTCTAATACGAAAGAAGAAGAAAAATACACAGATGCAGAATGTTTTTCTGATGATGGTGAAGATGAAGAAAAAGAAGTGCTAATAGACGGAAATTCATTCCACAATAATGGAAAGAAGTTTGTAGGATGGAATACAAAGACAGATGGAAGCGGAAAGCGTTATGCACCATCTGAAAAGTTTACTTTAAAAGAAAACACTGTATTATATGCACAGTGGTCAAAAGATGTAAAACAATATAAATTAGTGTACCACTCAAATTACCCATCAAAAGCAGAAGAAACGAAAGAAGAACAAAAAGAAATCGATTCAGAAACACCAGCATATGCAGGAACAAAAATAAAAATAAATAAAAATTATTTTTCATGCGGCGGATACAAATTCACAGGCTGGAGTACGAAAAAGACCGGAGAAGCAGAATATCTGCCAACACAGTGGTATGTAATGCCGGAAAAAGATGTAGATTTATATGCATGCTGGAACAAGGCGGATGAACATAAAAAAGAAGATACGAATAATCCGGAGGATAAGGAAGAGAATAAAAAAGAAGATAAAGAAGAAGATAAAAACGAAGAAGATAAGAATGACAATAATAAAGACGATGAAAAGAAAGATGAAGCGGAAGATACAAAGAAAGATCCGATGGCAGAAGAAGCCAGGAAAGCAATTGAGAAAGCCTATGAAGAGATTCAAAAGCTGGCAATAGAAGAGTTAAAAGAAGAAAGTAAAAAGTATACAGAAATTCCAGTTACGGAATTAATGAAAGATGAAGATACGATCAATATTCCAGGTACTCCAGTTGCTAAAGTTTCTAAGCTTGCGGATAAAACACAAGGAGTCACTTTAGTAAAAGGGCGTTACGAAGGCATAAAAAAAGAAGGCATTTATGAATACGGAGATGTGATAGATTATACAGTAAATATAAGTAATGAAGGAACAGCGGACCTGTATGATTTGGTAGTAGAAGATTTCATGGATAAATCATTACAAGAAATTATAAAACCAGGGACTGTTACAATTGTTTCAGGCCAGATTACAACAAAGCAGGGAAATACAGTTTGTGTAGAACGGATGCCAGAAAAAGAAGATGAAGAAGGAAAATACATAGTACATTTAGATAAATTAAAAGCAGCAGACAGTGTAGTACTACACATGAAAGCAGAGGTACAGACAGGAGTGCAGGCAGGCACACATTTGAATAATACTATCCATATCACCGCACAATATGAAACAGTGAATGACAATGGAAAGAGAGAAAAAATCTATATAATCGAAACTCCGGAAATGACAGATAACGATACCGTAGGAATAGGAGGGCCAGACATTGTCGTTGCGAAAAAATCAGACAAAACAAAGAATATTGTTTTAGAGAATGGAAGGTATACAGGAAAAAGAAAATATGGAACATATAAAGCCGGAGAAGAAATTAAGTTTACAATTACTGTATCGAATAGTGGAACAGCAAGTGCAAGAAATATAACAATAAAAGAAGAACCGTCAAAAGAGTTGAAAAAATATGTACAGATGAAAGGGTTTGCTCATAAAGTAGGAAGCAGTATACGAAGTAAGAAGAGCAATACGGTTAAAGTAAAAGAAATAAAAAACAAAAAAGTCTTTTTAGATAAAATAGAAGCGGGGGATTCTGTGGAATTAATTTACACAGCAAAGGTAAAGAAAAATATTCCATCAATAAAATTTTTGAAAAATGAAGTTTCTTTACAAGGAAAGAACAAGGATGGAAGCGATATTCCGATTACACCAAAAATGAACGATTATGATAAAGTCAATTTAAAAGAAAATAACAGACCTATGAAAACAAATAAAGACCAGGGAACATCAGGAGCGAAAACAGGAGATAACAATACGATTGCGATGTATCTTTTAGCAGGTTTACTTTCACTCTCCATGATTTTTATTATCCTATATTTCCAAAAAAGAAAAAAGGATAATATTTAAAAAGAAAGTCTCGCTGGTAAATGTATTTGAAATAAGACTGCCTTAACCCACTGGATTTAGAGAGGGTAGTTCGCAGAATTTGTTCTCGTAAAAACTTGACATGTCTCGTTAATTTTGATATTATAATCGTTGTGAAAACGAGGCGTGGCTCAGTTTGGTAGAGCGCTGCGTTCGGGACGCAGAGGCCGTGGGTTCGAGTCCCGTCGCCTCGATTCTGTATTAGAAGCATCGAAAATTCGCTTAAATAGTGGGTTTTCGGTGCTTTTTCTTTTTTGCATCAGGTGGTAAAAATTACATTTGTTTATTTGTCAATCAGCGGAGCAGAGACAGAAAAGTTTTTCTATCGCTTGGATATAAAAAAGATGGACTGAGATTAAAAAGTACGGTAAAATCAGTATTAGAAATGATGTCATGAAATTAGAATTTAGAGGATAGATTATGAAAATCAGAAAGTATAGAGAAAAAGATATTCCTGCAATGATTTCCATCTGGAATAAGGTCGTAGAAGATGGCGAAGCTTTTCCACAAGAAGATTTTTTGAACGATACAACAGGTGCAGACTTTTTTGCGGCACAAACATATTGCGGCGTTGCAGACGACAATGGAAAAATCGTAGGGCTTTATATTCTGCATCCAAACAATATTGGCCGCTGTGGGCATATTGCAAATGCGAGTTATGCTGTTGATACCGATTACCGCGGCGAGCATATTGGTGAAAAATTAGTAGATGATTGTCTTGTACAGGCAAAACAGTATGGCTTTGGAATTTTGCAGTTTAATGCTGTGGTGGAAAACAATATTCATGCCCGCCATTTGTATGAACGACTGGGTTTTGTACAGATTGGAATTGTACCGAAAGGTTTCCGTATGAAGGATGGAACATATCAAAACATCTGTTTATATTATTATGAACTGTAAAACAGACTGAGAACTTCTCGTTTGTTGGTTTGTTAAAATACAGAAAACAACATAGAGAATTCCTTTAGATAGAGATGTAGCATCCCCTTCTGGTATATGTTTGACTAATAAATTTGATAGTTCATTTTAGAGAGTACATTATGAATAAAAAGGAGAAGAACAAAATGATCAATACTTATGATAGCTATGTAAAAGAGTCTGGGGCGATAACAATTGAACAAATGAGAAAGATGCATGAAAATATGATGCTGGAAATCGGAGAAGATGAAGATGCATTGGAATTGTATGATGATTTGTGTAATGCTATTTTTCCCTATGCGGATCTTCGTGCAAAGTGGCATACATTCTCAATAGAAGAGAAAATGGATAAAGATTCTTTCAGGACAGCCTGTCATGATAACGTTATTCTTCATTTTAACATGATTGCAAGATATTTAAGGATGCAGGGAAAAGAAGTACAGTGGAGAGAGCAATTAGGAGACGAGAAAGCAGATAAGGCTGTTCGAAAAGGTATCGGAGACTTTGGCTGCTATATTATTTTTGTTAATAGTATTTGTGCAAGATAAGCTGGTATAACTGTTACATTGAAATAAAAAAATAAAAAATACAAAGACCTCTGCATGCCTGGTCATTTAAATGACAGGAAACATGCAGAGGTCTTTTAGAAGTGATGCAATTAAAATTAAGTCATAGTTTATCAAGAATAATATTGCAGCAAAATCTAGAATGTAATAAGGATATTCGATTTATGGACGTTGTCCCATTCCACCTTCTAAAGTGATTGTTTCGCCATTCATGTATTTAAAATCAGGAGAAGCAAGTTGTACACAGGCGCGGCCAATTTCTTTTTCAACATCACCGTAATGTCCTGCCGGTGGCATTTTAACGTTTGCTTTAAATGCTTCCGGATAAGCTTTTTCAAAGTTTTCAAGCTGCGCAGTCCAGGCAAGAGGGCATACAACGTTAACATTGATTCCATCAGCACCCCATTCTGTAGCGGCTACACGAGAAAGACCACGAATTCCCTCTTTGGCAGCGGCATAGGCACATTGACCATAATTACCAAATAATCCGGCACCAGATGCAAAATTGATAACAGATCCTTTTGTCTCTTTTAAATATGGATAGCAAGCTTTCATGTAATAAAATACGGCATAAAGTCCAGAATATAATGCAAGGTCAAATTGTTCTGTTGTGTGGTCCGCAAGGCTGACCCCAGAAGCAGAAGCCTGTGCATTATTAATTAAAACATCAATTCGTCCGAAAGTGTCAATAGCCTGTTTTACTACATTTGCAACAGTGGCTTCATTATCTGTTCCTGCATTAACATCTGCCTGTACAGGAAGTACCTGAATTCCATAAAGACGTTCTAATTCTTCTTTCGCATCCTCTAATTTTTTTAAATTCCGTCCGGTAATCACAAGATTTGCTCCTTCTTTTGCATAAGCCGTTGCGATACCATATCCGATAGATCCACAGCTTCCATCGCTTAATACGGCACGTCCGCCCCCGGTAATGATTGCTGTTTTTCCTTTTAAAAATTCCATAATACTGTACTCCCTTCTGTTGTCTCTAAGAGGATATCCTGATTATTTTTGAAAATATGTATAAATTGAATAGATAAATTTACGAATCGCATGACAGTATGATAGCAGAAAATTGTACTAAAATCAATACACAAAAATATTAATATTCTGACAACTTTGTTAATTAAATATCTTTTGAATTTATTATCTGACAAATAAAAAACAATCTCTGTAGAGCCTTTAAAGAAGTAGAAAATTGTCTCCCATCTATCTAGTTTGATTTTTGACAAACAGGAAAATAAAAAATGAAATATATAAATGATGAGCATGCATTTGTGTTAAAAATAGCAATGATTTTAGACATTTAAATAAAAATGATGAAAGATTTAAAAAAAATAATTCAAAATAATTAGAAATAGCTAAAAGTTAAACAAGAAAAAATAGTTTTTATCCAGATTGAATAAAAGTTCTATTGCTACAGTGGTGAGCAATTAATAAAGTTTATCTCAGTCAGAAGTTTAATCGCTGACTGAGATAAATAGTCATTTAACCTGCTAATCTACGGGAAACTACTTTAAAATATGGAGACTCATAATTATAGTCTTTGTTATTCACTCTGAGCCAGCCAGTCTTTTTTCCATATTGAAACTGAAGATACATAGTGTTTTTGGACAGAGTAAGCTTTTTCAAAGTTACCTGTTTTCCTTTAGGAACAGTGAAAGCAAGTTTACTTCCGTTATAAAAACGTAACTTTTTCGCTGTTACAAAAATATTTTTCCGGAATAATTTACTATAAGAATCATTGTGGTAGTTACCAATAATACTTTTCACAGTAGAAGTGGTAGTACTTGTTAAAACAAGCTTATTATTACGAAATTTGTAATTCATTTTCCAGTTAAGCCATCCTGTTTCAGCAGGCTGGTCACCATGACGAAGAGTCAGTAAATTCTTTTTAGCAGAAACAATTTCGCAGGCTGTATAATCTAACTTGCTTACAGAATAGAGCTTTTTAGATTTGTTATTATATTTATAAATCTGATTAAATACAATATAGTCATTATCTCCGATACCCATTAGCTGAAGAAGTTCATTTTTATTTGACATTTTAGCATATCGGGCAGTAAAGGAATGAATATTGTCATTCGTACAGTTTTTAGTAAAAGCAACTTTATTATTTACTTTAACTTTCAGTTTTTTTATGAAGCAATCTTTATCCATACTGGTTGTGATAAGAATTTTATCTGCTTTTCCATCCCCGGTGATATCAGCAGATAATATTTTCTTTACAGGAATATTCTTCACAGAGGCAGCATTCAGTGTCATAGAAAAAGGCAGACACATCATAAATGTAAGCGCAAATGGGAAAGTAACTTTAAATAATTTAAAAATAGCATTTTTCATAGCAATCCCTCCTTGGAAAATATTGTATAAGAATACTATAGCATATTTGCAGGTAAAAGTTCCTTAATTTTCAGATGAATTTAATTCTCATGTTACGCGGATTCCAAAGTCAAACACCTTATCGTGCAAGCACGAACGAAGTTTTGATCTTTTGACCTTAATATCATATAAAAAAATCATAAAAAATGATAGTAGCCGACAGTCACATTTTTATATCAATAAAAAGAAAGTGAAAAAGAAAATAAAAAAGAACAATCTACAGATGCACAAAGTATTTTTCTTAAAATAACAGAAATTATTTTAAGGCTACTGTATACAGTACATCTGTCAGATTGTTCTTTTTGTATATCAGATGTGAGAGGATTCCCACATCTGCAATCCTGCCGGAGGCATTCTTGAATTTTTGTTTAGGTTAGAATTAAATGTTTAATAAATCACTGTAGGATTTTAATGCTCCATCTGTATCATGGGCAAGAACACGTTTTGCGAGAATCTTACCAAGCTGTACACCTTCCTGGTCGAAGCTGTTAACATTCCATAAGAATCCCTGGAACATAATCTTGTTTTCGAAATGAGCTAATAATGCACCGAGTGATTCTGGTGTTAACTGTTCACCAATAATAATGCTGGATGGACGTCCACCTTCAAAGTTTTTGTTAAGGTTTTCATCTTTTTTACCACAGGCGAAAGCAACGATCTGTGCAGCTACATTCGCACATAACTTCTGCTGGCTTGTGCTGTCTTCAATTACTACATCCATACCAATCTGGCTGTTTTTAAAACCAACAAACTGTAAAGGTATGATATCAGTTCCCTGATGTAATAACTGATAGAAAGAATGCTGTCCGTTTGTTCCTGGCTCACCAAAGATAGTAGGACCTGTTACATAATTTACAGGTTCACCAAAACGATTCACAGACTTACCATTGGATTCCATATCACACTGCTGTAAATGTGCAGGGAAGCGGCTTAATGCCTGAGAATATGGTAAAACAGCAGTAGAAGGGTATTCCTGAACATTACGTTCATAAACACCAATTAAAGCATCTAACATATCTGGGTTTTCTAAAATGTTTTTATTAGCAGCAAGCTTATCTTCTTCAGCTGCACCATTTAAAATTCTTGCGAAGATTTCAGGACCAAATGCAAGGGAAAGAACAACTCCACCAACTGCAGAAGAAGAGGAGTAACGTCCACCGATAAAGTCATCCATGAAGAATGCTTCTAAGTAATCATCGCTCTTTGCTAAAGGAGATGTCTCACTTGTTACAGCAAGCATATGATTTGCAGGATTTAATCCAGCCTTTGTTAAAGCATCTTTTACGAAAGCTTCATTTGTCAATGTTTCCAAAGTTGTTCCGGATTTAGATACAACGATGAAAAGAGCATGAGCTAAATCTGTAGATTTTAAAACTGCAGCAGCATCATCAGGATCTACGTTGCTGATAAACTTCGCTTCCATCTTAGCAACACCGTTCTCTTTAGCCCAGTTCTCTAATGCGATATATAAAGCACGAGGACCTAAGTCACTTCCGCCGATACCAATCTGAACAACAGTTGTGAACTTCTCGCCAGCAGCGTTAGTAATGTCACCAGCATGCACTTTATTAGCAAAATCTGCGGCTTTCTGCTGCTGGGAAACATAGAAATCACGTTTGTTTACACCATCAACAACAACATCTTTACCTAACTGTCTACGTGCTAAATGATGAAGAACAAGACGTTTTTCACCGGTATTGATCACAGCACCGTTATATAATTCTTCAAATTTATCAGCGAGCTGTGATTCTTCTGCTAATTCTGCCAGCGCAGCCAAAACAGTGTCATCTACCTGCTTTGCAGCATAGTTAAAGCTAAGTCCCTCTGCCATAGGTGCGGAATATTTTGCTACACGTGTAGCACCATTCTCTCCGCTCATAGCTTCTTTAATGTCTACGTGGTTTTTCAGTCCGGCAAGTTTCTTATAAGATGCCAGAGTGTCAAGATTGTTCCAAGTTGCCATAAATAAATCCTCCTTAGTTAATGTGGTTATACATTAAGCTTAAATAAAATTAAGAATGCAAAATATAATAATGCATTCAAAATTTCTTAACGTAATTATACTAAAAAAAATTTCCAATTGCAATGGATTATTACTATTTAATTCATTAGGGAACAGACGAAAATAAAAATACTAGACCATCGCAACTGTAAAGATATCACTGCGTAGAAAATGCCTGTTCGGCATTTTTACTTGCTCTCACATTACATTTGCGATGGTCTAG